>Ga0105355_10001875_pt1 | contig 19278 bp, 11 predicted proteins | sample GOMGulsemesocosm_2_FD_83508 | JGI IMG/M metagenome (GOLD analysis project Ga0105355, IMG submission 83508) | Methane-oxidizing microbial communities from mesocosms in the Gulf of Mexico - GOM9C Gulf of Mexico | ecosystem: Environmental > Aquatic > Marine > Cold seeps | place: Gulf of Mexico... | reverse complement strand
TGTGACCAAACAAACTGACTTGTATAAGAAAGTACTTGAGCAGGATGAAGGTGGCTTAATTGAAGAGTTTAATGCCTTCAATGGTGAATGGTTACTGAAGATGATCACGGCATCTGCCAATGATCGTAAAGAGAAGCGCGGTATTATCGGTGCTTACAAATTTGTTAGTTGCTTACTGTCTCAATCTGACATCACCTGGGTGCCACTGTCTGTTGCTGAAATGGTCCGTGTCGCAGGTAACATCGGCTTGAAAATGTCTGATAGCGACTTCTCGCGTCATGTACAAGGTTACAAGTCTGGCGCTATTTCTGATGATGTATTGTTTGTTGGTTTTAAAGACCAGAAGTTGTATCTATTGCCGCTAGAAGTAAAAGCGGGTCTTAAGCAAACGCATAAGAAAGGTGTTGAGCAGGCCAAAGAGTTGAAACGTTATTTAACTGAAGACATTCTTGGTCGTGATGACTTAGCTGGCTTCTTATACCGTGGTTTATTTATTCGTCAAATCTTGATGCAAGTTGATAAATACAAGCTGTATAACTTGTATGAAGATAGTTACTTTGATAAGTCGCTGTTGAACCTACGTGAATGGTGGTTACAAGGCGATTATGAGTTAGCGACGATTGCTAACTATCCAGAAGGTTTCCTTGTATCTGTGGTTGAGAATGACACCTTCTTTGAAACTGAGTTTGATGAAGTTGATGATATCCTTAAGATCCAACTACCGGTTAGTTATTTGAAAGGTTTCTTGAGTACACCATTACAAGAAATGATGGATGACGTTTGTCCTGAAAAACTTTGCCATGTGAATGAAAAGTATTTATTGCAAGCGGATGCAAAAATTAAAACAGTTGCAACAGGCACCACTTCAATAACGGGTGAAGAGCAGCAAGTGACCGAGATTAAGGAAGCTTTGTGTACAGCGGAATATACAAATACGACTGTAGATACTGCAAGCCCTGAATCAGACGTTAAATCTGCAACTGATACGCTTAAAGTTCTTATCGGCCATGATGTGCGTGACGACTCACCAATCCTGTGGGAACCGACAAATACAGCTAAGTTCATGAATACCAACTCCGGTATTATTGGCACTATGGGCACGGGTAAAACCCAGTGTACTAAATCTGTAGTGACTCAGCTTTATCGTAATCAGCATAACAATGTTGATGGTAAGCCTATCGGTATTCTAATCTTTGATTACAAGTCGGATTATGTTGATGATAAGTTCTTAACCGCAACCAGTGGTAAGAAGTTTAATTTGCATAAGCTGCCATATAACCCGTTAAGTTTGTTTGGTGATACGCCGATGCTACCAGTTCATACTGCACGTGGTTTCTCTGAAACCATGGGTAAAGCATTTGGGTTGGGTCAAAAACAGCAGCTGAGATTACGTAAGTTAATCAGCGAAGCGTATGAACTTGCGGGTATTAAAAAGGCGGATAAATCGACTTGGAGCAGACCTGCTCCAACCATTGCTGATGTTTGGGCTTTGTTTGAAGAAAGTGAGCCAACAGAAGATTCGCTATATGCAGCACTAGAAAGCTTGTTCGAGCTAGAGATCTTTGAAGATAATGTTGATAAGTGCACGAGTTTATATGAGCTTGTTGATGGTGTTACCGTGGTTGAACTAGCTGGTTATCCGGGGGAAATTCAAAACTTGGTTGTAGCGTTAACATTGGACTTATTCTATTCGCAAATGCAGAAGCAGGGTAAACCTGAAGTGCAGGGTGATTTTAGGCAAGTGAGCAAGTTACTGCTGGTGGATGAAGCGGATAACTTCATGTCGCAAAACTTCCCTAGCTTACGTAAAGTATTGAAAGAAGGCCGTGAATACGGCGTTGGTGTGATTCTATCAACTCAAGATATTACTCACTTTAAAACTGGCGAGAACGACTACTCGGCATATATCTTAAGCTGGATTGTGCATCGTGTTGGTCAAATCAAGAACCAAGATATTAAATCTATCTTCAATAAGGATGATAAAGCAGATCAAGAGCAACTGATGAAAACTATCCGTGAACTTGATAAGCATTACAGCTTGTATGTTGATGGTGATAAGAAGCTTACCAAGATTAAAGATAAAGCGTTCTGGGAGTTGCTGAAAGACGCTTAACCTTTCGTCAAATTGATGATCTGAAAAAGCGCTGATTAAAGAGTTTTCAGCGCTTTTTCATATTGAATTTATCTACAATATACGTTATGTCGAAGAATAGCGTTAGGATCAACATCAACAGCTAGATGGAGCTTATGCCACGTTCTATATTTTTCACTTTCCATTCGCCTTTACCAAACACTTTTAAGCCCGTTGAACCGATAGCTATATGTCGGATAGCACCATCACGATGGATTACGATATTTTATTTCAACTGTTTTGGCTCGTTTACTAATATTCGAATAATTGAGACTACGCAGTGGTACATTCATCAGAGAAAAAATGGAGTCGATAAATCTTTGTAATGAGCGTAATGGCAAAGAAAACACGCCTTTACCATTAATGCAGTTTTAATCGCAACGTCAGATAATTGGAATCCTCGACCACGTTTTCCAAAATTAGTTGACCACTTCATCCGTACCTCTATGGCAGATTTGCCCACCCAAAATATAATCGCGTTGAGTTAATGCACGATTATACTCAGACCAATTTGTGATTTTGTTCTTCGACTTACCCATCAAGTTAACCTTTTACAATCAATGGTAATTATTTGATCACAAGATTTACGAAAGATTCCCTGATTTAGTCAACAACGCCCAGCCAAGATATTATCTTTATCCGAATAACATCTGTTCATCTTAATTTTTGCCATGCATTACCTGGTCATTTTCATACTCTATTTACAACCATGATTGTTAATAGAGTTAAAGTCACACTATCACCATAAACATACTTATAACCCTATATTATATAAGCATTTTATTGATTTAATTGTTTTTGTGAATTAAAGTGTTCTTCCTAACTGTTATTTATCGAATCTATCTTTAGAGCGCGAATATGAGTTCGATAAATTAAATGAATATCTTTATATTACAATAGATATCCATGCTGACGTTAAACAAGTACTCTCAAGTTTAACCCCAACGCATAAAAATTTAGTGTTAGGATTTATTCTGATTTAAAACATAAATCCCGTCCAGTTACTACTGTAATAAAACAAGTATTTCGAGCTAAAAATATGGATCTTAATGAATTAAAGTTAGAAGAAGAATATCGTACAGGCGAAGCAAACCTAGTTGCTGATTTTTATTTACCTTGCCTAAATAAAAGCGAAACTTACCAGCGTTCTGTTGGTTATTTTAGTTCAACAATATTTTTGCTTATCGGTCCTGAAATTATTAATTTTGCTAAAAGAGGTGGAAGAATACAGCTTATTTGCTCACCTTCTTTATCTGCAGCTGATATTGATGCATTGGAGCAAGGCTATGATTGTGGTGTTCATAAAGCTAATCAAGAAATACTCCATACAGTTGATACATTATTAAATGATAATAGGTCTATTAAAAATACCGAAGCTTTGGCTACGTTAATCAAATTGAAAATAATGGAAGTAAAAATAGCCTTTAGAATAAATGCCGCGGGTATATATCATGAAAAACTGGGGGTTTTAACTGGCGGGGATTATTCCGTCTCTTTTAAAGGCTCAGTAAATGAAACATGGAGTGGTTGGCATGAGCGAGGTAATTATGAATCACTCGACGTTTTTTGTAGTTGGAAAGATGGAAGAGATGAACGTCAAGTAAAACGTCATAAACAGTACTTCCAAAAGCTGTGGTCAAATCAAATAGAAGAATTGGAAATTATTGATTTTCCAGCGGTCGCTAAAAAGAGGTTAGAAGAAAGGGCTTTAAGTTCAATTGATGAAATAGTTTCTGAAGAACTTACTGATTATTTTTCTTTGGGCAATGAACAAGAAAAGAATAAAGCTTCATCTATGTTAAATAAAAGAAACCCATTACCTCATCAAAAAGATGCTTTAGAGGCGTGGAAAAAACAGGGTTACAGAGGCATTTTTGAGCATGCTACTGGTAGCGGCAAAACATTTACCGCTTTAATTGCTTTAAAAGACCACCTGATCGAAGATGGGGTGGCGATTGTTCTAGTTCCTGACCGATTACTGCATAAGCAGTGGGCTGATGAAATTAAAGACGAAATTCCCGAAGCTACAATATTGAAAGCTGGCGACGGTTATAATCGATGGCGTAAAAATCGTCGACTTCAACACTTTACACAACAAGGTGAAGGTTTTGGCCAACGAGTGGTATTGGTAACTATGGGAACAGCTTATAAACCTGAATTTTTAGGTGCTATATCAGGTGGTGATCACCTTATGATAGTTGCTGATGAAGTTCATGAGATTGGCAGTAAAGAAAACTCAAAAGCGATGACTATCCAAGCGGGAAAAAAACTTGGACTCAGTGCAACTCCAGTTAGATATAGTGACTCGATTGGAACCCAAAAAATAATTGATTATTTCGGTCCGATAGTTCAACCCCCTTTTACTTTAATTGATGCTATTAAAAGTGGTCGTCTTGTTGAATATGAATATTTACCACAAGAAATTCGTTTTACTCAAGAAGAGTCAGATAATTGGGAAATCGCCACAAAAGATATTTCTAAAGAATTCGCTCGCTCTCAAAAAGACGAAAACGGCTCTCCAATTCCTTCAGCAAAATTGCAAAACATGTTGATTCAAAGGGCTAGAATTGCCAAAAAAGCTGAAGCAAAAGTACCTTACGCAGTAAAAACTGTTGTTGATAATTATACCGAAGGTGAAAGCTGGTTAATTTACTGTGAAGATCAGTTTCAACTAGGTGAGGTCAAATCAGCCTTAGAGAAGAAAGGCTTATCTCCATGTGAATACCATACAAACATGGAAGGTGATGCCGCAGCATCATTAGATTGGTTTAAAAAATTTGGTGGCATTATGGTCTCTATTCGATGCTTAGATCAAGGCGTTGATATTCCTAAGATATCTCATGCTATCATACTGGCATCTTCACAAAATCCTCGTCAGTTCATTCAACGAAGAGGGCGTGTTTTACGTACCTGCCCAGGAAAATATAAAGCAGTAATTTATGACGCGGTAATGGTACCAATCTGCTTAGAGAGTGAACCAGGGCAATTATCTCTACTAAAAAGTGAACTTCAGAGAAGTATCCAGTTTTCAAAAACAGCCATGAATAAATCTGGCTCTAATAAACTAATTAACATCGCAATAGAGTTAGGTATAGACCCTGAAGAATACGGGCTATTGGACTCTGATGGAATCGAGGAGTAATTATAATGACACACAAAAGTGATCCACTGGCAGTCTTGTTGAGATTGAACTCAGAGCTTGGAAAAAATATTGATGAAAACCTGATTAAAGAATGCTATCGAGTTCAAAAAGAACATCAATATGATAAAGGCAGAGATACCGTAACTAAGATAAAAGCTATTGTTGAAACGTGTGTTGTAGAACAGCAAGGAAATAATGTGATATGAAACTGCAAGAGTTAACCATTAACAATTTCATGCCTTATAAAGGTGAGCAGAAAATAGAATTTCCTCAACATGAAACCCAAAATGTAATGTTGCTTTTTGGTGATAATATGCGTGGTAAAACGAGCTTTTTAAATTCAATTCGTTGGGGTTTTTATGGCTTAGCACTGGGAAGACATTCAAGAACTATACCTAGAACAAATCTGGTTAATAGTATAGCCGCTTCTGAAGGTGATTGGTCAATGTCAATTATCCTTAGGTTCACTCATGAAAATCGACAATATGAACTACGTAGACAAATTGATAAGAAAAATCATGTATCTGTACCAAAAAATGACAGTGATTTTGAGGAAACTATTGGTCTTAAAGTTGATAATCAGGTAATAACGGGTGACTTAATTGTTAATGAAATAAACCAGGTATCACCTGAAGAAGTTTCTCGTTTTTTCCTTTTTGATGGTGAATTATTGCAAGAATACGAGAACTTACTTTTAGAAGGTGATGCACAAGGGGAAAAAATTAAAGAGCATATAGAACAAACACTTGGTGTGCCTGCTTTAGTCAATGGAAGAAATGAGTTTACTTCTCTCCTCAAGGACGCTCGAAGAATTCAAACAAGAGATGCCAAAAATTCATCAGAAGCAAAAATGCACGCTGAACAACAAAGAATTAATGAAACACAGCAATTAACGCTAGAAAAAGATATTAATGATCTAGAAATCCAACAACGTGATGTTCAAAAACAAATTGATGACATAGAAGATCAGCTTAAAAATACCGAAGCTGTACAAAAGAAAAAATATGAACTTGATGTTTTAAAAGGTAAACGAGAAACAATAGAAGATCAACTTGCATATGATGCGGATGCACAAAGAGTGCTATTTAGGGACTCATGGAAAGACGTGTTATTTAAAAGCGTCCAACCAATCGTCAATAATTTAGAAGTAAAGCGAGATTCTTTATTCAACGCAACTAAAGCCAAGGCAGTACTTGATTCCGAAATAACAGTTTTACAAAAAAGCTTAGATACTCCTATTTGTCCTACTTGTACTCAAAATATCCCCCAACAAGAACTGGATGGTATTGAGAGGAAAATTGCTGGATTAAAGGCAGAGGCCGAATTATCAAATGTTAATTTTGATGATTTTACTGCGATAAACTCACAAATAGATAAATTATCTAAAATTAAATCAAGTAATGAAGGTAGTAGGATTTGTGAGTTAGTTAAAAAACAAATGAAAATGAATGTTAATATTATTAACATTGAGACAAAGCTTGATGATATAGAAGAAGAAATAAAAGAATTCGATACTGATCAAATCATGCGTCTGAGAGATAAAAAAGACAGGTTGGGAAATCAATTATTTAAACTCGAGAATGATATTAAAGAAAACAAAGTTTCTTTAAATAAATTAAGTGACACTCAAGCTCATATCTCAGCATTGATTTCAAAAACTTCGGGTAACCAAGGGAAATCAAGTACTATCCGAGTCAACTTATATCAAGATTTGGAATCTTTATTTAAAACTGGTATTGATGAATTAAGAGATGCACTAAGAGGTCAAGTAGCTGAATACTCTTCAAATGCTTTCAGTGAATTAACTACCGAAAAAACATATGCAGGGTTAGAAATTAATAAAAATTACGGCTTATCAATAATTGATCAGACAGGGCATGTATTAAAAGAACGTAGTGCAGGTGCTGAACAGATAGTGGCTTTGTCGTTAATTGATGGTTTAAATAAAACGGCTAGAAAAATGGGCCCAATTGTAATGGATACACCGTTAGGGCGTTTAGATCCAAAACACAGAAGTAATGTTCTTAAGTATCTACCTAAAATGGCAGATCAAGTTGTTTTACTCGTACATGAGGGTGAGATTGATCCAAGTAGGGATTTGTCTAATTTTGCTGAGCGTATCGGCGCACGATATCAAATAGAGCGAATCTCAGCAACAGAATCTCAAATAGTAAGGAGCAACTAATGAATGAACCAGAGAGAATTGGCTTAACGCCGTTAACAGCACAACAACTTGACGAATTATTAGTAGAACTTAACCCTGATATCGATTCAAAAAAAGAAAAAGTAAAGTTAATTAAATTTGATATTTATAGGTTAGCAATTGCACTAGGTATAAAAGAAAATAAAGTACCCCCAGCACTTAATGATAAAAGTAATTCAGTATTCAGGGTCAGTGAGTTAGATCGTGATAGAACACTATTCACCGTCGTTGAATGTTTAGACTCTTGTCCAAGTGAAATAACTATTTATGGTTATATTGAGCGATTGGCTGAGCAAGGCATTAAAGAGTTCTATGAAAACTTTCAGCAACGGGGTGAATTACCATTAACTGAATACTTTATTGAGAAGAACTAAAATTTATGTCAGTTTTGAAAATGTTTTTTTGCATAATAAGTGAAACTAAAACTGTAGAGATTACAGTACATAGGGATCTCAATTCTATTTATACGTTGTGGGATCCTGAACGGTCGGCTAATAAAATTGGTATAATTCATATTGGTTTTATCCGTCCTAAAGTACCTAGCTATGATGAAATACAACACTTTAATGGTACCGTACTGGTTTCTGCAAGTGTTAAGTGGGCATTGCCAGAAAGCTATCAAACGAGTAATAAAACAGTATCTGAAAGTAATAACATACCTCTATTTCAGCTTATAACTGGCTTTGGTTATAACATTGTTCTAACTGATGATGATGAGTTATTCAGCGAGCAAGCAAGTGTGGATATCTCTGTTAATTTAGATCGTAATTACACCATAGCTTCAGCAGCCTTAGAAGTTCTAGAGTCTGTTGCGAAGCCTATGTCAAAAGAAGAAATCTATGGACACATTATCGAGAGAGGCCTTTTTCAATTCGGCGCTAAAAAACCGATTAATGTTTTAAATGTTGAACTTAATAGGCATTGCGAAGGGACTGATTATAGTCAGGCATCATTAAATAAAACGTTTGGTAAAAGCAGAGCAGGTCTTTTTTTTGCATTAAGTACAGTACCTAAAGAATTTGAGGGCTGGTTAAAAGAATTGCCAAATGCTAATCCTGAATTAGCTGAAACGAGCTTGAATTCAGGTATATTTAGCGAAACATCGTACTTTAAAAATAAGCAATTTATGACGGATGCGCAAATTCGAGAATTAGAGCTTATTCGATATAAAACTTTAAAATGTTCAATAAATATTGAAGACCCATCAGAACTCATCCCCATATTACCCTCTTCTATTTTAGAGGCTAATATTTCGCAGCTCGATTTAACAGTCAGAACAAGTAATGTTTTTAATGTACAAAGTATATTTAAATTAAAAGATGCTACAGACTATTCCCTGGAAGATATGATGGGCTGGCCAAACTTTGGGAAAAAATCTGCTAAAGATTTATGCGAATTATTAGATGCTAGTGTTGAAAAACTAATTTACATGCTCCCTGTAAATTCTGGTGGTTTCAATGCAGACGATATTAATCCTAGCGAAGAACATGTTGAAACAGAAATAACAGAAGCCTCTAACTTTGAACATATATCTCAAACTCCTTTAAAGAAACATTTTGAAAATTCATTATCTTTGTTAAAAGCAAATGAACGGATAGTATTGGAAAGTCGAACTGGCTATGACGGATCTGTAAAAACCTTAGAATCAGTGGGGAGTGTTATTGGGGTTACTCGTGAGCGAGTTCGTCAGATTCAAAAGAAAAATGTAACTAAAATTATAAATACTGAATTTTGGGATGATTGCATAGCAATTAAAATTGGTGAGTTATTACTCAGCCGTGAGAAACCATTATATTTAGAAATGCTAGAAGTCGAAGATGAGTGGTTTGCTGGCTTTATTGGCAATTATCAACATTTAGCCGCAATCATTGAATTGTTTTCTGAGAATCAGATTAAGATTTTAACGATAAATGGTGCGGTCGTCATTTCTAGAGTGTGTCAGGATGATTGGGATAACTTAATTAGAACTTTTAGAAATGCATTGAAAAATAAGGCAAAAGAACAAAATTGGACTAAAAATGATATTCAACTAACCTTCAAAGCGTCTCTAGATGAGAAGGGGGCTGCAGAGCTTCTTCCTCTTCTCTGGAGTAGTTTTTCTGATAGCCTTCAATTTAATTCAAATGATATTTTACTTTCTTTTGGTAAGTCGATTGAGTCCGTTTTAAATGTAGTTCTAAATGAAGCTGAATCCCCACTTCATTTTTCAGAAATTGCTAGGAGAGCGGCACCCTTACTTGGTCGTGAGATATCAAATCATAACACCAATACTAGATTACAAGGGACTGAAGCAAAATTATTTGGGCGAGGAACTTATGGGTTAAAATTATTTAATCCTATTTCTGATCTAACTTGTAATCATATTAGACTAGTAATTAATAAACTTATTTATGACGGTCCACTTGCAAAGCAATGGCATGTGACTGAATTATTAAATTCATTAAAAGAGAAATTTCCTTCCCTGCCAAATGAATTAGATATCTACTTGTTGAATATAATTCTTGATGACACTGATCAATTAACCTATTTAAATAAAAATGTATGGGCTAGAGCTGATTCAGGACAATCACCAACGGATAGAGTTGATATGGCTGATGCTTTTACCAAGATATTAGAAGATTCCGGCCGACCTCTAAAAGGCGTAGAGATAAAGAAAAAGCTAAAAGAGATTAGAGGGGTCCATGAAAGTTTGCAGCTGCAGCCAACTGAAAGGATGATTTTAGTTGGTCCTGATACTTGGGGGTTAATTGAGAGAGACGTTAGTGGTTCAGAAGAAAGCAATCGCCGCAAACTTGACGTTATTTATATTTATCTGACTGACTCACAAAAAGGCATTCATGTTTCTGAAATTTCGAAGTGCTTAACATCTTATAATTTAGACCCAAATGAAACCTCGAGTTATGCATTAATGAATTTGGCTCACAGGGATAACCGATTCTTTTTAGGCCGAGCTATGTTTCTTGGTTTATCGGATTGGGGGGAAGATGTTCGACGTCTTAACTTTTCTCAAGCGGTAAGAAAAGTACTAGAGGATATGGCTAGACCGATGAGTGCAGTAGAAATACATGCCAAAGTAGAGAGTTTAACAGCTCTGGAAGTCGATGGCTCAGTAACTAATTTACTCATTAAGGAAGGTGGTAAATTTAACCCCCATACTAGATTGTGGGAAAAGGGCTAATTAGATGAATTTGATAACACTTGCAGTTAAAGCATGCTAAGTACGCTTAAATGTAGTAACCCAAAGCCAAGTTCTGATGTGATCAGTACTAACTCACGTTCAAACTTGCCTGCACAATGAGCACTGCGTGTGAAAAATGGTACTGAAAGCCGTGTTATTTTAGATGAACAAGGTGCTGAAGTGCTGAAGTGCTGAAGTGCTGAATGGTAAAGGGGATGCTTATCTTAAGTCTGGAGGTAAGTTGGTGAGAATACAGTGTGCGAGGGGGAGCCTTTAAAAACACGAGTTCAAAACTAATTTATATAAAATAGAAATTATTTAGGCCAATTCACAAGCCAAATAAGTAATGAAAGTTTGCATTTATATGACAACAAAATATTAGAAGTTAATTCAAGGAAGTTTAATGAAACATAAAATAATACCTTCGCATTATTTTACAGTGAAAGAACAAAGCTTAGTATCTTTATTTTGTCAGGGGAAAAAGAGATTTGTTATTCCTTATAATCAAAGACCATGGAGTTGGAAAGATAGGAATATAACAGAATTATGGAATGATATAAGGACAACTACGAACTCATTTTTTCATGCAGCCTCGGTGGATGATTCATGGGATGAACGTGATGCACCAATTTCTGATGCTCATTTTATCGGTGCCTTTGTATTTGAAGAAAAAGATAATGATTTCTATGTAGTCGATGGTCAACAAAGGTTAACCTCCATAACTATGATTGTTGCTGCACTACGAAATGAAACAGAGGCGATAGTTTTAGAAAGTAAAGGAAGTGTTAAAAAATCAGTTAAGCATTTTTTAGATAAGTACAAGTCATGGTTAATATCTGACTTTTCTGATGATGTTATCTCAACTCGCCTTAAGGTAGATGATTGCTATGAAGATTTTTTTAGTAATTATATTATTGAGTCTGTAAATGAAGTTGAAAGGCAGGAATACCTCGAAGAGGCTGATATAGAGTTCGCAACTGAACCTGTACTTAATTCCTTTAAAAAATCTTTTGATTTTGTTACAAAAGTCGTAGCAGATTATCTAGCATCTTTTAAAGATAGTCATGCTAGATATAAAGCTGTTAAAGCTATATTCTCTGTAATAGAAGAATGTTTTATTTGTATTGCTGCAGACGTAAAAAAAGAATCTTTTTCATATGAAGTTTTTAAATGTTTAAATGCTAAAGGTCTTCCCTTAAGTGAAGCCGATAAGCTTAAAAATGAACTTTTCACTCAAAGTAAAATTAGTGAACATGAAGAGATAAAAGGTTATTGGGATCTTATTTCAAATAACACTCCATATAGCGCAGTTACAACATTTATTAGGCAACGACATGTAGCATTATACGGAGAGTGTTTAAACTCTAAATTACACTCTGTTATTACAGAAAAAGAGCTAGTAAATAACTCTATACCCAATGTGATAAAGAACTGGTCTGAAGACTCTGATATTTTTTCCAGGGTTACTTTGCACAAAAGTGAGACAGGTAAACAAGCGTATTCGTCAGAAGAATTAAAATATTTATCTGATTTAAAGAACCTAGGTGTTGGACTTTCGTCAATATTAACTTTTGCAGCACATAAAAAGTTTTTCGATACTGATAGAACTAAGTTTTTAGAAATTCTTAGAATCACGCGTAATTTTTGCTTTAGAGTTCTTACCATTACGAAAAAAGATACTGCGCATCTCGAAAATTATTTAGGGAAGGCTGCCCGTATGATTATGGCTGGTGACTCGGTTAAAGACGTTCGCGCCTCACTGAAACCCGGTTCACCAAATGCAGAATTTGAGGAAGCTTTCTCTACATATTCGTCTAAAACAGCTAAACAACAGTTCTATATTTTAGAGACTATAGAAAGCCATAGGCTTATAAATGATGGATTAATACCTCGAGAGCATGGCGAAAAATTAAATGTAGAGCATATAATGCCTAAAAAATTCGAATCTAAGGATGTTAAACGCACAAAAGAGTGGTTGTGGGCTCGAGATGATTTAGACCAGCACAAACAACACTTAAATCGAATTGGTAATTTATGCTTATTGGAAGGAGATATAAATAAAGATGTTTCAAACTTTGATTATGATGCAAAAAAAGAGGGAAAATACTTAGCTGATAAGGTAATGAAAAAAGGTAATATTAAAAGGAAATATTACCAAGATTCAAAATTACCAATGGTTAAAGAAATTGTAGAGCATTATGATGAATGGAACTTCGATGCAATACAAAAGAGGCAACAATTATTAGCAACTGAAGCGGTAAATGTTTGGACATTAGATTCCTTGGTTAAGTGAGTAACTAATCCCGCGATTTAAATGTAACTTAAAGAACTCCGTAAAAGGCACACCAACAAGGTGTGCTTTTTGTTTTTGATAAACTTCACGTAACAACGCTAAATAAATCTCAGAATACTCACCAGCAAAAACCTTCCAGCTCATTTCTACATTACTGTTAGAAGGGATATCTTCAAAAGCAGGTACGGTTTCTTCGGCTAGTGACATACATAATGCCCAACGACATAGTACGTTCCAGTTCTCGATACCTGTTTTACGTTTTAACGTACTCAACTGCTGTTTTTGTTTTTCAGACAGACGAATCGTTTCGATTGTAAGTTCCATTAGAAGTATCCCTCTGTGAATGCTGAGCTCTGTTGTAGTTCGTTATATTGAATATGGTACTCACGGCAGATAGCAGGACTTAACCGCTCGTAGTATTGGCCATTAATCTCTTCATCCGTTGATAACAAGATCACTTGTTGGCTAGCATTAGGGAAGTAGTTATTAATGAGTTTATTACGATGCTCACCATCTAATCGACCTAACGGTGTATCAATAACTGTTGGGATCTCTTTACCTGATGCTTCTGCTAATCCCCATAAAACAGCGATAGCTAACAATTGTCGTTCACCAGCAGATAAACGGCTTGGTGGCATTGCTTGGTTGTTATTATCCAGTAACGTTAATTCAAAGCTAATAGGGCAAATTATGATGCCGTTAATCAATTTGTCTTTACGTGATAGATCATAGAATTTTTTACTGATATGAGCTTGCAGATATTCCACATTTTCGGCTACTAGCTTTTCAGCAAAACTCTGCATTGTATTTTTGAGTTTACCGATATGATCTGCGACTTGTCCCGCTCGCTTTTGCTCAAAGGTGTCTTTACTTTGCTGTGTCAGTAAGTTCGAATAGCGTTGGTTAAGCACATCTAATTTCGCAGTTGCTTGCTCTAATAAAACTAGTTTTTGTTTCTTAACTGTTTGTGTATTTTTGAACATGACTTCATATTCAGCAAGCTCATTTAATAAGTGCTGTACCGTGTCATAATCTGGCACACTTTCCAGTTTTTTATCAAATAACGCTTGTGCTTCTAATAACTGTGTACGCTCTTCTGCAAACTGTTTACGCTCAATGGAATCTGCTACTAACTTTTCATCTAGGCCATTAAATATCGCAACATCAGAATTGATGTAACACTCTGTACCTACAACTTTCTGGCGTTCGTTTGCAAGCTCTTGCATGGTTTCTGCTACTTTAACCAATGCCTGCTTGTTTACACCCGTTTCAGTGAGTGATGCTGTGATAGCTTGTTCATACGCACAAATAGCACCCTCGATGACTTTTGCTTGTGTCGCTTGTTGCTCAAGATTAATCTGTTGTTTAGTTTGGCTGATTAAGTTTGAAACTAACGCTAACGGTCCGCAGCCTGCGTCTAACTTAACACGCCCTTGCTGATTAGCTTTCAATTTTTGCTCGATAGCGCCGAGTTCAAATTTAATCGAGTCACGTTCTTCAATTAAATGAGCACCCGCATTACGTACTTTTTGACGTGATTTATTAATACTTAAGTTATATTCACTTGCCTGTTTATCAAGGTTTGCTAGTTCAGTACGTAGATCATGCACAACGATATCTTGATTGCCAATTTCAGCTTCACAACTAATGACTTTTTGCATTACCGAGTCATTGAGGTTTGCGCTTTTACGCTTGCGTTCGACATTGCTTAAATCAATTTGTAACTGACTGAGTAGATCTAATCCTAATAGGTTTTCTATACCGGTGCGAATAAGTTCTGAGCTTCTATCTGGATGCGCTAAATTTTCAATCTTTTCACCATCAAAGAAAAACAGATCTGATAATGATAGAGGAATAAATTCATTAACGAATTCATCCCAATATTGGCTTAAATGGTGATCTTCTTCACCGTCACAGAATACTTTAACTTTATCGCGTGTGTCTGATTTACCAGATACCTTCCAGTTTCGAATTACTGTAAATTCTTTGGTGTTGGTATCCGTCGAATGAGTAAAGGTAATTGATAGCTCAACGTGTTCACTTTCTTCTGAATATCGGTTTTTAGTATTAGTTAAATAAGTACTAAAAGCTTCGGAACCACGATTTGAACATTTAGCGTGCTTACCATAGAGAACAAGCTGTAGCGCATCTAAAAATGTCGTTTTACCACCGCCGTTTAAACCACCAAACAAAATGACTGGTTTGTCTTTAGTTACACTTAGATCTATCTCATGAAATCCTTTGTAGATACCAAAATTTTCAATGGTGAGTTTTTTAATAATCATCACTTAACTCCTCGGTATCAATAATTAATGAGCTATAACCTTGTTCTTTAATCGATGTTGTTACCATTCTGATTTTTTCTTCAATCGCCAGTTTCTCTTCTTCATCGAGATTCGGGGAATTAGTTAAATGTATTTGTAAGCGATGACGCTCACGCTCTAACGCAAATTTCTTTGCTTCAAATAAAGAGTTAAATGCACCTTTATCTAAGCTTTTGTTTAATTCATCCGATAAATTTGCACGACGCAGTTGATTTCGGTGCTTGTTTGCAATTGACATGACTGAGCGCATTTGCTGATAGAGAAGCCCATCTTCATCACCTTGCTCTTTACAATGTAGCTTTAACTTATCAAGCACATCTAAGTTCAAAATAGGGTGGTGTGCACGCTGCTTGCCTGGGTATTCTTTTCTGAATACCTTTTTATAAATTTTAGGTACGCTGTCTTCTGCTTCATGCTTGTCTTCTAACCAAATTCGGCGTATTTCTTCTAAGTCTTCTAACGTTAAAAGCTCTAAGTCTTTTACTTCCTCCGGACCTAACTCTTGCACTGCAATTTGAGCTTCTAGCACTCTAGCTAACATGTGCTCACGGAACGACTGGATATAAGGACCAGGAACAAGATCTGCGCCATGTTTAGAGATATGAACGGTTAAATTTCCTTTCATTCTTCTAAAGTCACGGTTGCCTTTATCTCGAGTAAGCTTTTCTATTTTTTTCAGTTTATTAGCATCGTTGACTTCAATTTCATTACGTAACGCGACAAGCGGATACATCCAATCTTTTTCATCATCATTGGCAATCATGGCGTTCATTGATTTATCTTCAGACACCATAGTACAAACATAACAGCCGAAACGACTATCACCACAGCTTTGAGTATTTTTATCTACAACCAAAGGACACTCACCGCCTTCTGTTGCGCCTTGATACATACCCATCAAATCATGATTAGGGAAGTCCCAAGGATTTTTAACACTGTTAAGGTATACCCAAACATCGTCATTGGTCCAAGTTGAAATAGGCGTGTAAACCCAAACTCGTTCGAGTGAATCATTTTCTGTTAACCCTTGTGCTTTACGCGTGTTTGTCTCCGATTGCTCAAAGCGTTCCATACTGGCTGCACGGGCAGTACTTTCCGCTTTACGCGTACCAAGCACCAGAATTGCTTCACCACTTTTGTTCGCCATATTTTGGATAAAGGTATTTGAAGGCGATATCTTTAAACGATCAGTACACCAACGAAATTTGTAACGTGGAGCAGGGTAACCTTTACCTATTAAATTTACCCAAAATCGGTCTTTAACTTCAGGAGTTAATCTGTGTGGCGTAATAGGTAAACCTTGTGCGTCAGCTTGCTCTTTCATTTTGTTTAATGACTTGCCAACCCACATGGCTACAATTGGGTTTTCAACTAAGGTATCTGTGCTAATGACATGAACTTTCTTATTTGTTAAACCTTCCTCTTTAAGTTCTTGTAGTGCATACCAAATGATTTGTAAAATTGCAGTGGAATCTTTACCACCGCTGTAGCCTATAACCCAGGGGATCTGGTCACTTTGATAAAGCATTTTAACGTGCTCAATAGACTGTTTAATTGTTTCTTTTAAGCCTATTTTGGTGAAAGCAGAGCTGGTTTGTACAACTGGATCAGAATCCATTTTTTGCCTCATTTAGTTTTTCTTCTTCTATCAAATCTTTATTACTTAGAGGGATATCAAGGTAAAGTTTAATTCGAATAGCGGTAAGTTTTGCTGCAACAGATGAATTTCTCATTGCACCATTGAAGACACATCGGCCTTCCCAATCCTTTTTATTACTGCGTTGCCAATCAATATCTTTTAGCTTTTTAAGTGTTTTTTTCCATGATTTATCATTTTTTAACAGCCAGTTTCCAACTATTCCAATAGCCTGAAAAGTCACAGAATATGCGTTGATAGCTTCTTCTCGAACTTCTCCACCAGACACTTCATCTTTATAAACAAGCATCCATGTAGGCATATTATTAACAACTGATTCCCAAAACTCAGTTGTTTTAGGTAATAGCTGCTTATAATTTTGTTCATCAATAGAATCGAAAAGTTCTTTTGTGGCTTTATTGAATGCGCTATGACTGATTAGTTTTTTAGACCGTGGCCCTAAATTACTTTTTTCCATATGAATAAGCTTAGAGAGTAATGGACTTTGATAAATAGCAGTCTTGGATAATAATGCATCAGGCTTATCGTCATACGTAATACTTAGCGAGCTATCCGTTTTTACTGGGTAAAGGTTTAGGTCTTTAAATATCTTTTGTCTGTCAGATAATGATTTGCCAGCAAAAAATACAACAGAAATCGTTTCATTTGCGAGACTCGGATCTTGCTTTAATGCTTCAGCAATAGCTGCATTACGATGTTGACCATCTGTTATATACAACTCGGCATCTTCATCTATGACTAAGGTGCCTATTTTTTGTTGGTGTGTATCATTACCAATGGGGGTGAATTGGCTATCACCATCAATGCAAGCCGTTATCGCAGAGAAAACATAATTATCACGATTAGACAAAATGTAGTTGGTTATTTCAGGGATCCTATCTGTGTTTAAAGTTCGTTGTGCACGCGCTTCAACAGGTAGTGTTCCCTCATCAAAGGTAAATACTTTCCTTAATCTTTTTAGAGTACACATAACAATGTAATATTCATTATCAGCTTGTACACCACGAATGGCTGGGAAGGACGATCCCGAAATAATGGCATTCATAATATAATGTCAATCTCCTTTGATTAAACCAACTGTTCTTACGAAATATTAGTTTGTTCGTACGAACAAGTGCGGTAGGATACATAATTATAAGACTGATGTCTTGTTTCTTTTTATTTAAATTTTTAAGGTTATTTAATGACGGTATACCTCGATTGCAATGCTACTACACCGGTAATAAAAGACGTTGCAGATTTAGTCTATAAAATGATGGTAGATGAGTATGGTAATGCAGGAAGTCGAACACATAACTTTGGAGCTGATGCGAAAAAAGCGGTTGAAAAAGCGCGAGGTCAAGTCGCAAATGTAGTCGATGCGGATAAGACTGAAGTGATTTTTACAAGTGGTGCGACTGAAAGTAACAATATTGCGATTCTAGGTCTAGAGCAATACGGAACCAAGAATAACAAAAAGCATATCATAACAACAAAAATTGAGCATAAAGCCGTATTGGAGCCTATTCAGCACCTAGAAAGTAAAGGTTTTGATGTTACTTATCTGAATGTCGGTGAAAATGGATGTATTGATATTGCTGAGTTAAAGTCCGTACTGCGTGATGAAACAATGCTTGTGTCTATCATGCATATTAATAATGAAACTGGCTGTATACAGCCATTAGCAGATATTTGTGACGTTTTAAGCTGTCATGATGCCTTTTTGCATATTGATGCAGCTCAAAGCTTTGGTAAATTTAATGCAGAGTTATGCAATCAACGTATTGATTTTATTAGTGCTAGTGGACATAAGATTTATGCTCCGAAGGGCATTGGTGCTTTAGTTATGCGCAAACGAGGCTTTTTAAAACCGCCTTTAACACCAATTATCTTTGGGGGAGGGCAAGAAAGAAAGTTACGTCCTGGTACGCTAGCAACGCCCTTAATTGCAGGTTTTGGTCTTGCATGTGATATAGCAAGTAAAAATGCGGAACAATGGCACAAGCATGCTTTAGATTTAAAGACGTCGTTAACGGTAGAATTGGATAAATTAGGTGCGCAATATAACGGAGTTAATGTGTCTCCCTTTGTACTTAACTTTTCAATACCAGAAGTCAATTCTGAAGCAGCCATGGTGGTGTTAAAAGGTGTTGCTGCTGTTTCTAATGGCTCAGCGTGTACATCAAAAAGCTATACACGCTCTCACGTATTAACGGCTATGGGGTTAGATGATAAACGAATTGATAGCGCAATAAGAATGTCTTGGTGCCATATGACTGATGAGTTACCATTAACAGAATTAATCAGTAAATTTAAGCAGTTAATGTAATGAAGAAACTTACTATTGTTGAAGCCGCATTAGAAGCACTGC
>Ga0105355_10001874_pt1 | contig 19279 bp, 18 predicted proteins | sample GOMGulsemesocosm_2_FD_83508 | JGI IMG/M metagenome (GOLD analysis project Ga0105355, IMG submission 83508) | Methane-oxidizing microbial communities from mesocosms in the Gulf of Mexico - GOM9C Gulf of Mexico | ecosystem: Environmental > Aquatic > Marine > Cold seeps | place: Gulf of Mexico... | reverse complement strand
TAAAATAACGGGTCGCCTTTCTTTGGGGTACGTTTCTTTGGCGAAGCAAAGAAAGGTACCTGGTGTGCGTGTGATGATCTTAAATAAAAAGGTAAAGCTTACAAGCACATCACAAAATCCACTGAAGCTATAATTATTCGCTTAACTGACCAGTATTAGACCCTAATAAAAACGGTCAATAATTTTTGCGATGTTACCGGCGCTTGGGATCTGGAGTCGACCTACCTCAGCGAGGATTTTATCCTGAAGCTTTAAAGGCATGTGCTGGTTTTCTAAGAACAGATGGCAAGATAGACTGTCGTTGGCATCGACGTAGTTGGCAATGACTTGGGCTTGAGCTTCAATGACATGATTCATACTACTCTCCTAACCAAGTTAGCGAGTGGCGGGGCAATCAACGGTTGGTTGCCGACAGATGATGCTATACTCATTACTTGGCTGACATTGTTACAAGCAGTGGAAATCGACAATGACCACACCACTCACAACATTAAAGCGACCGCTGCAAGGGTTAGTATGCATCGATTGTTTTATCTTAGCCTAAATATTATCGGGCTGTTAGAATTAAACAGCCTTTAAATCTGTCTATCATAAGATTGAATTATAAGCTGTTTATCTTACTTTTTAAATCATAACCTTCTTGGGTTACTATTGTTTCTAAATTGGCTACACGAGTCTGTAGACTCTTAACGGTGGCATTAAGCTGCTCGTTAATCCCAATTAGCTTTTCCATGTCTTTTTCCATGCCATCGTTTTTACACTTATGGGGTTTGACTCTTTTTTTCATGATATCGCCAAAAACACCCAATGCGACAATGATTACAATCATAGTGAAAACGTTCATTGTTGAATCCTTTTTCTCGTTTTAGTTTGCTTAGACCTTAGCATACTATTGGTCTGCGTGTATCGCACCACACCTAATGAGTAATGCGCCTCTTCACTTCAATAAGCATGAATAGTGCCAACGGCTTAAGTTACTGATAACAATAATGTTAGCTATTTTTCGTTCTGTTATTTTAGTGAAATTAGTTAATTTTTGGCTAATTTGCTTGGTATAAGCTTACGGTTGACAAAGAGTGTTTGTAGCTGCCTTTTGTTTCTTTGGTGGAATAAGACAAATAGATAAGTGTGTTGTTTTCTTTGTCATAAATTCGGCGCACCTTTAATGTTTTAAACAGAATACTCAGCGATTCGGTAAAGACGACTTCTCCCGCTTTAGATTGGTCTATTTGCGCTAACTGTTGCGGGGTGATCGGGCCCGTTTGACGACAGGCAATGCTGGCATTTGAAGGATCCGACAGATCAAAATTGGCTTCGACGTGACTGATGTGACAGGTGACGCCGGCTAATTTTGGATCGCGCTTAGCATCAATAAAAATGTCCGAGGTGGTTAGAAACCCCAAACTGACTTTACCGACATCCTCTGAACATGCGGTTAATCCTAGAGTGATGACAATAAACGCTAGCCCAGTAATAAAACGGTGTGTCATGAGTTGGTATTCCTAATAGTGAATCGGTGCATACCCGTGACCATTGGTCACGGGTATTATTCCTTCATTAAAGCATAATAATTAGCAACAATAACCTAAGTAATTGTTAAATTTTGTTTGTAGCGAAGCCGTTACAATGATTTATCGCTTTTAAGTCAATTTTCTATTGACGTAATCGTCAACATTCGTTAATTTAAACGCATGTTTTATTATTGCCAAATACTCTTGGCTAACTTTGCAGGTAAAGGATACGTTAATGAAAATTCTTGTGCCGATTAAACGCGTCGTTGATTACAACGTAAAAGTGCGTGTTAAATCAGATAACACCGATGTTGATCTTAGTAACTTAAAAATGTCGATTAACCCATTTTGTGAAATTGCTGTCGAAGAAGCTGTTCGCTTAAAAGAAGCTGGCGTTGCAACTGAAGTCGTGGTCGTGTCAATTGGTGAGAAAGCTTGCCAAGAGCAAATTCGTACCGCACTTGCATTGGGTGCCGATCGCGGTATTCAAATAGAAACAAGTGAGAAAGTACAGCCACTAACGATTGCAAAATTATTGCATAAAGTCGTTGAAGAAGAGCAGCCACAGTTAGTTATCCTTGGTAAGCAGACTATCGATGGTGATAACAACCAAACTGGCCAAATGTTAGCGGCGCTAGCGGGCATGCCACAAGGTACGTTCGCCTCAGAAGTGAAAGTTGAAGGGGACAAAGTCCAAGTAACTCGTGAAGTTGACGGCGGCCTAATGACGGTTGAACTAAACCTTCCTGCTGTGGTTACCACCGATTTACGCTTAAACGAACCACGTTACGCGTCATTGCCTAATATTATGAAGGCGAAACGCAAGCCGATCGCTGTGAAGACACCTGAAGAATTGGGCGTGACTGTGACGACTAACATCGAAGTGCTTAAAGTAGAAAGCCCTGCGACACGTAGCGCCGGTGTGATGGTTGCATCTGTGGATGAGTTAATTGACAAATTACGTAATGAAGCGAAGGTGATCTAATGACAATTTTAGTAATTGCAGAGCATGATAACGCCTCTCTAAAAGCGGATACTCATAAAGTTGTTGCAGCAGCAACAGCAATTGGTAGTGACATTACGGTGTTGGTTGCCGGTGCAAACTGTGGTGATGTTGCGCAAAGCGCAGCTAAGCTCGCTGGCGTGACTAAAGTTATCGTGGCTGACAATGGCGCATATGAGCATCATTTAGCTGAAAACCTTGGCCTGTTAGTTGCCGACCTTGGTAAAGACTACAGCCATATCTTAGCGGCGGCTTCAACCACGGGTAAGAACTTCTTGCCACGTAGCGCAGCCTTGTTAGACGTTGGCCAAATCTCGGATATTATCCGTGTCGAGTCAGCCGATACTTTTGCGCGCCCATTCTATGCCGGTAACGCGATTGCAACGGTTAAGAGCAGTGATAGCATTAAGGTGATCACCGTACGTACTTCTGCCTTTGATGGCGTGCAAGAAACCGGCAGTGCTGAAGTTGTTAGTCTTGATAACGTGCAAAACGCTGGGATCTCAAGCTACATTAGCAGTGAAATGACCAAATCAGAGCGCCCAGAACTTGGCGCAGCAAGCATCATCATCTCTGGTGGTCGTGGTATGCAAAATGGTGAGAACTTCAAGATGCTTGAAGAAGTTGCCGATAAATTAGGTGCCGGTGTTGGCGCTTCACGTGCTGCGGTCGACGCAGGCTTTGTACCTAACGACATGCAAGTGGGCCAAACGGGTAAAATCGTGGCACCTGATCTGTACATCGCTGTGGGCATCTCCGGTGCGATTCAGCATTTGGCGGGCATGAAAGACTCGAAAGTGATTGTTGCGATCAATAAAGATCCTGAAGCGCCAATCTTCCAAGTGGCAGATTATGGCCTTGAAGCAGATTTATTTGACGCTATTCCAGAGTTAAGTTCAAAGCTGTAATATTTAAGCCTTAACCTTAATTCAATATAATGCCGCTGCCCTTAATTGAGCAGCGGCATTTTTTTGTCTCACCGCTTTCCAATAAGCCCACCACCACGTTGTTTAGCTTGGCATATTATTCTTGTTGATTTGCTATTTATCGATTAATGCACTAATTTTATGAGGTAGCGCTAAGCGATGTTTTCGTCGTCAAACCTCAGGAGAAAACCGTGAAAGGAATCAAAAAAATTACTAGCGGGGTGGCCCTGCTAATGGTGCTGTGCACGCTAATATCATGCGAAGAGTCCAGTACTTTGCAATCCTTGATTAAGCTAGGTAAATTAACTGAGCCGCTACCTTCACCGTTCGAGCAACATTGCATGGCGCTAATGGAACAACAGGAGGCTATCTTAGAGGCGATCCAAGAGACAACAATAGCGGGTCATCAACAAGTTCAGTTGACCACCATATTTAGGACTTGCGAGCAATCGATTGAGCAAGAGATACAATTGACCCACCAAGAATTCCCCAACCTCGCACCATCGTCTGACTGCTTAGTCACCCTCGATGAGATGAGCAATGGTTTCGGCGAATTAGCACCGTTAATCGAGACATTTTCCAACGCCCCACTTGGCACTGCTAAAGAGAATAATGCGGCTAAGGTGATGGCGACCATGTTACCGCTTTCGATTGTCTTGGTTGGTGCCAAAGTATCGGCTAATCGCATGGCTATCTGCACGCTCGAACAGGTAGGTTTTAATCAGTAGTAAGCAAGTGGTTTTGGTTAGCCGCAAAGCTGTTGGCAGGGGTTGCATCTCAAGGTTAACTTTAGGGTGAAACGCTCGCCAAATCGCGTTAAACTGTGGCCTTTTAAGCAATGAGCAATTTTTGTGGCGCAACTCTATTTTTATTATTCGGCAATGAACGCCGGTAAATCGACTTCGTTATTACAATCAGCCTACAATTATAAAGAGCGTGGCATGGAGTCGGTTATTTTTACCGCGTCCATCGATAATCGCTACGGTAAAGGCAAAGTAACCTCACGCATTGGCTTAAGCCAAGATGCCGATATATTTTCACCGAGTTGTGATCTGTTCTATATGCTGCAACAAAAACTGACTAATGGTCCGATACATTGTGTGCTCATTGATGAATGTCAGTTTCTAACCAAGACGCAGGTTAAGCAGCTTAGTTTTGTGGTGGACCAATTAAAAATACCCGTCTTATGCTACGGTCTGCGCACCGATTTCATGGGAGAACCCTTTGAAGGTAGCCTCTATTTGATGAGTTGGGCCGACAAGCTCATTGAATTAAAAACAGTTTGCCATTGTGGGCGTAAAGCAACGATGGTGGTGCGTACCGATAGTGAAGGTAATGCGCTTAGTAGTGGCTCACAAGTTGAAATAGGCGGCAACGAGCGCTATGTCTCGATGTGCCGCACCCATTTCAGTGAGTTAGTGTGGCAATAAGCCATCGCGTTATACTATAACTCGATACGCGCCGACTTAGCCTTGAATTCGACTAAGTCGTCGATTGCCTTGCCGGTCTGGATATTTTCATCCGTTGTAAATGCACCGCCAAGGGAACTCAGGATCAAGCGGTCGGCTGATTCATCGAGAAAAACCTCATCGATAAAGGCTAGCATCCGTTGCTTATCCAGTTGTTTAAGGAGCGCGATAAGTGATTCTCTATGGGTAAAGTCGTGGTCTTTATTACCAATGCCAATCCAAAAGCGTTGTGCCGCTGCCTGCTGAGTTTTATCCGGAGAATTGATTTGGTTTAGCAAGGCATCAATTGCCTGCTGCCATTGAGTCGTGTCGATCTGCTCAACATCAGCTCTAAACTCGAGTAATAGCTGATCGATGGCGTTAAGTAGGTGTTTGGGTCCAGCCACAGGTGATTGGATATACAGGATCATACCCGGATGGCGGTTAACGGGCATATAGTTGGTACCACACAGATACCCTAACTGCTGACTCGTTCTTATCTGGGCAAAAAACTGCGGACTGATGAGCTGGTTAAACAGGCTAAATAATGCGGTGTAAATGAGATCTTTATGATTGCTCTGATAATAAATAATCAGACCTGAATCATCATGAATGCTACTAATCTCACGTAACAGTGAGCCTTGATCTTTTAGCGCCACTAGTTGCTTTGAAGTTTGCTCGGTCGGTGTGGCTAATGCCGAAATTTGGCGATAGATACTCTGACCAAAGACTTTAACTTCGCTCGCTTGCCAATCACCGTGGACGTATGATTCAAGGTGGAGTTGATTAAATAGGGTCGAGGTAAAACTAACCAGATCTTTAATCTCAATGGTTAGCATCTCTGCTTTTAGTGCATGGGAGCCAAACTGGCTTGGCTGCACACTCGAACTAAGTCCTTTAAACAAGCGATTTATTGGCTTGGCTTTGTCGTTATTTTCCCAGCTGGTAATCAGTTGCTGTTTTATTTCTTCGAAGCGGTGCATTGGATATTTACGTTGTCTTATCGTTGAAATAAGCATATCAAAATAAAGAAATAGCTTTGGTGTATAACCACTAACATGCATGGTTAAACCCGATTGATGGGGATAGATATCATAATACATGCCCGCCAATTCAGCAGGGTAGGTTAATTCGGCGAGCGAATCATGGAGCATTTCGACATACAAGCGACACAGTGCAATACTGCGTGGTGTCTTACCGACATCGGCACTGTCAATCGCGGTATAAATATGCCCTTTAGGCACCTTAAATTGAGACTCAGGCAGGTGCCATAATCTAAAACCATCTTCCTTAATTAGGATCTTTGGCACGCGTTGAGCTTGGTCGCTAGGGCGATACGCAAGACGCTCAACCACAAATGGATTGGCTGCTGGCAAACAAAGGCTTGGCTGCTCTTCGTTGCTGATCATAGTGAGCCATCGCTGTTGCTGCGCCGCGCTAATTGGAGAAATGCTATAGGGCGTATCGTACCATGGCGTTTGTTTATCTGTTTGTTGGTCGAGACTAATGGTAATGAGACGTAGATTACTTGCCGACATTTGCGCCAAGCAAGCGTCAATCACTTGTGGCTCATAGTTGTCTAATGAATAATCGCCATAAATGACGTCCTCAGGCGCATAACGAAATAGGTTGGTCACCAAATGACTGGTGAAACTACTGGGATTGCTACTTTCTTGATACTCAAAAGCCGTTTTGACAATCGAATGTTTCTCTAAATAACGCCACGCCTCAATGCCTTGACTCTTGATCAGTGCGAGTTGCTTAAAGACCAGGGCGATCACCCGATCTTTTTGTTCAAGGCCAACTTGGGTTAAGGCGATGGAGATGGAAAATTCACTGTAGTTATAGCCGTGCAAGCCAGTGCCTGCGGACAGGGCATTGGCTAAGCCAAGTTGCTTGAGCACCGAGAGTAGACTGCCAATACCTTCATGGCCAAGCAGGTAACCGATATAGGCTAAAGGTTTGTTGTGATAGTTAATTAGCTCATCAGGCATTAGAAAATTCAGGTGTAGCTTCTTAATATCACGCTCAGGTTTGATCGCGATATTGATGCCTTTCATCGACGCTTGATAGAGTGGCACGTCGTTATATTGGGTGGTCAGTTTACGGTAAATAACCGCGCAGAAATGTTGCTGTGCCATCGCTTCTATTTGATCAAGCGACTGATTTGACAGCAACACTAGCTTCATTTTACTGGCACAATACTTTTCGCGATAGAAGCTTTGCAGTAAATCTTGCAATTGCTCCTGACTGTCCATGGCCAATGTTTTCTTATTACCCACCGAGAACTTCGCAAAGGGATGCGCTGGATCGGCTAAGACTTTGAGCACCGATAAGAACCGCCTGTTCTCATCTTTATATTTGAGCTGATACTCAGAGTCGACCACGGCAATCTCTTTGTCGATCCATTGCCCTTGTAACAAAGGATTAATGAAAAAATCGCTAAAACGCTCTAACGCCTGAGCAAAGTACTGATTGTTGATGGCGAAATAATAATTGGTATGTTCGCTGCCCGTCCATGCATTGTGATGGCCGCCATGCCCCTTGATAAAACCATGATACTCACTGGGTTCTGGAAATTTCTCGGTACCTAAAAACATCATATGTTCAAGTAGGTGTGCTAAACCCTGATGCTCAATGGGATCGTCAAAATGGCCGACATTGACCGCTAAGGCCGCGGATGACTTATCACTTTTAGGGTCACTGACCAGCAACACATCCATGTTATTGGGTAACGTAATATGGCGGTATGTTTTTGGATCATTGCTTGATATTATCAATCGGACTCCGAAAATTGTAAGTGCTAAACCAATGAAAACAATATGAAGTTATTTAAAAACACATAAAATTTAATGCGAATAAGATTCAATTTTAATTTTAGTATGGCTCAAATGTGGTTAAGATAGAACTAAAATATATCGATGTGCTTAATAAGTATGCAAATATTTGCAGTAGGGCGCTGAGACTAGACTTTTGCCCAATTGCATGCACAGTGCAATTGGGCACACTAAGCTAATATTCATTTTTATTTCGAGCAAGGGTTTTCATGAAGCTTTACATTATGCGCCACGGACAGGCACAACCAATCGCTCCAACCGACAAGGAGCGTGCGCTAACCGAGGTTGGTCGTCAGCAAACAACCATTATGACGACCTGGTTAGCCAAGCATCAGCGCGCCTTTGATATTACGTTTGTCAGCCCTTATGTCAGGGCGCAGCAGACCTATGAAATTGCCCAACAGATGTTCGAGAATAAGCCACAACATCATGTACTAGAAGAACTTACCCCCGAATCATCGCCGGAAAGTTGTGGTGATGCGCTATTGGCCTACTGCGCTCAAGTAGGCGCGAGCAGTGCGTTAGTCGTTTCACATCTGCCATTAGTCGGTTTATTGGTCGCCGATTTGTGCAAAGGGGCGATGATGCCCAGCTTTACAACGTCCTCGATTGCCTGTGTCGAACTTGATTTAGACAATTGGCAGGGGCAGCTGTTATGGCATGAAAGCTATCAAGATGTGATTTCAAGTACGATTTAAAAAATCATTCTACTTTTGCATTGATATCGGTTTCAATATCGAGCAGCACCAGTAATGCCCCTTGACCACCCCATTCCAGTGGCGCCTGATGAAAAGCCAACAAATCGGGGTATTGCGCAATCCAATAAGGGGTACGGGTTTTAAGGATGCCGGTGCCAATACCGTGAACGATGCAACAACACTGAATTTGCATTTTCTTGCATTCTTTAAATAGGGCAAGAATTTCGGTTTTAGCATCACTTTGATTTAGTCCGTGCAAATCTAAGATTAAATCGGGAAAGTAATCGCCACGGCGTAATTTTTTAAGTTCATATTTCTCAATGTCTTCACGGCAATAGCGCATTGGACCTTCACTATTTAAGTGAGGGATAAAACCATCTGAAAAATAAAATTCAGCCTGTTTTTTTTGCTTTTCACGATGTTGCTTTATCCGGGCGGCCTTGGCTTTCTTCAGCTCAACTTTGTCCTGAATCATGGGTTTGATTTCCCCCATACCAAGCAGCTCACTCATCGATTGTTTTTCGTTGTCGCTCATGTTTTAGCCAATTAGCACCATATTTAGGATTAAGGTTATTTTAAATGCTTTTTCGCCCTATGAACATGGTTCATATTGCATTATCCATGGGTTACAATGATAAATTAGTTAAAAAGTAACCGTGCAGGTAGTGGTCGGTGAACTGTTAGGAGTAATGAGCTTGGATCAAGCCAAAATAGATGACAAAGCGATCGAAGAAGCGATCAATGAATTAGTGACTATCGGCGATATGCTGCGTTGGGGTGCTAGCCAGTTTAATGGCGCCGAAATTTTTTACGGTCACGGTAATGATAATGCATGGGATGAAGCCGTTGCGCTGACCATGCACGCGATTAACTTACCGATTGACAGTAAAGCGGCGATCACCCAGTCACGATTAACCGTTAGCGAGCGCGTAGCGATAATTGATCTGTTCAAGTTACGGGTTGATCAACGTTTACCTGTTGCTTACATCACCAATTGCGCCTGGTTTGCCGGGATGCAATTTTATGTTGATGATCGCGTCTTGATCCCTCGTTCGCCGATTGCCGAATTAATTGACGAGAGCTTCGAACCTTACCTGCAACACAAACCGGTATTGCGCGCACTTGATTTATGTACTGGCAGCGGCTGCATTGCGATTGCGATGGCTCATCAATTTCCCGACGCTGAGATCGATGCGATTGATTTATCGATCGACGCGTTAGAAGTGGCCAACATTAATATCTTCAACCACGGCTTAGAGGATCGCGTGATCCCATTGCAATCAGATCTGCTTAACGAGGTATTGCGTGAAAGATACGATCTCATCGTGTCAAACCCGCCGTATGTTGATCAGGAAGATATGGATTCTCTGCCGCAAGAGTTCATTCACGAACCAGAAATGGGCCTTGCAGCCGGTTTCGATGGCTTAGATCTGGTCAAGCGTATTCTCGTTGATTCGCTTACTTGTCTAAATGATGGTGGCATCTTGGTGGTGGAAGTGGGCAATTCTCAGGTCCATATGCAAGAGCAATTTCCACAAGTTGATTTCACCTGGATTGAGTTTGGTAATGGCGGTCATGGGGTTTTTGCCCTAACTAAAGAGCAGTTACAAGCTCACAGTGAAGATTTTCAAGCGGCATTTAAAGCCACTTTATAAGTATTAACAAGGATTTAGCATGTCGGGTAATAGTATAGGTAAGTTGTTTAGTATCACTACATTCGGTGAGAGCCATGGCATTGCCCTTGGCTGTACTGTCGATGGTTGCCCACCGGGCATCGAGCTCTGCGAGGCCGACTTGCAGGTTGATCTTGACCGTCGTAAACCCGGCACCTCAAAGTTTACCACGCCAAGGCGTGAAGACGATGCGGTCAAAATCCTCTCCGGTGTGTTTGAAGGAAAGACCACCGGAACGCCGATTGGTTTGCTGATTGAAAATGGTGACCAACGCTCCAAAGATTATGGCGAGATCAAGAATCAGTTTCGTCCTGGGCATGCCGATTATACCTATCAGCAGAAATATGGCACACGTGACTACCGTGGCGGCGGTCGTTCATCGGCACGTGAAACGGCGATGCGTGTTGCTGGTGGCGCCATCGCCAAGAAATACCTAAAGCAGGCCTTTGGTATTGAGATCCGTGGCTATTTATCGCAAATTGGTGATGTAAAGATTGAGAAAGTTGATTATGACTTAATCGAGACAAATCCATTTTTCTGTCCCGATATCGACAAACTCGACGACATGGAACAGTTGATCAGAGGCCTTAAGAAACAAGGGGACTCTATTGGTGCCAAGGTTACCGTGGAAGCGATTAATGTGCCGGTCGGATTAGGTGAGCCAGTATTTGATCGTCTCGATGCCGAAATCGCCCATAGCCTAATGAGCATCAATGCGGTCAAAGGGGTCGAGATTGGCGACGGTTTTGCCGTGGTTAATCAAAAGGGCAGTGAGCACCGTGATTTGATGACCAAAGAGGGCTTTTTGTCTAATCATGCTGGCGGCATCTTAGGCGGCATTTCATCTGGCCAGCCAATTGTTGCGCATCTGGCGCTAAAACCGACATCAAGCATCACCACGCCTGGGGTTAGTGTCGATAAATTTGGCAAAGAAATTGAGCTAGTGACCAAAGGTCGTCACGATCCTTGTGTTGGACTGCGCGCCGTACCAATTGCCGAGGCGATGCTGGCCGTCACCTTGATGGATCACTTATTGCGCCATCGCGCGCAAAACTATGATGTAACCTTGTCCACTACCGCCTACCAACTCGCTAACAAATAATGCAGCAAGAGTTGGATACACCCAGACAGTGGCTTGCACTGTCTGGTTGTTATTTCTTTTTCTTTGCCTTGCTTGGCATTATCGTGCCCTATTGGGGCGCGTATCTAACCAGTCTTAATTTTTCCTCGGCGCAAATCGGCGAACTGATGGCGGTGTTGATGGCCACGCGTATCGTGATGCCGTTAATTTGGGCTATTAGGGTGGACAAGAGCGGTAAACGGCTCGAAGCGATTCGCCTTGGTGCTATCTGCTCGCTGCTGTTCTTTTGTTGGTTTTATGTGGCGCAAAGTTATTGGGCGATTGCGCTGGTATTGGTCTTATTTTCCTCTTGCTGGAGCGCGATATTGCCGCAAATGGAGGTGATAACGCTGAGCACCTTAGATAAGCGTAGCCATGACTACAGTAAAATAAGGTTATGGGGCAGCATTGGCTTCATTGTCTTGGTCAGCCTCGGCGGGGTTATCTTTGAGCACTTTGGCATCACTTGGCTAATCACCATCGGCGTTGTGTTACTGGGCTGTTTAACGCTCACTACCTTATTTATTGATTATCACCATCCAACTAACACCAACAATGGCGGCATTGATGAGCAGGCATTTTCGAGCATCATACGTCAGCCTAATGTACTACTTTTTCTTGGCGCTATTTTATTATTACAGGTGAGTCACGGTCCCTACTATAGTTTTTTTGTGCTCTATCTGCTCGATGTTGGTTACAGCGAATCATTTGCTGGACTACAGATTGGCTTAGGCGTTATCGCCGAAGTGGCGGTTTTTATGGTGACGGCCCGTCTGCTTAAACGCTATGGTGCCAAGCGCTTGCTGCTTATCAGTATGTTATTGAGCGCGCTGCGCTGGATTTTGATGCCGCTGGTGGTACATGACGCGTGGGCGCTATCAGTGAATCAACTATTGCACGCTGCCAGTTTTGGCAGTGCCCATGCTGGTGCGATGGCGATGCTTAATCATTGGTTTGTTGGCAGCTCACGAGGTCGTGGTCAGGCTTTGTATGCCTCGGTCAGCTTCGGTGTTGGCGGCGCGATAGGCGCGCTTTATGCTGGTTACACCTGGCTAGAAGGCGCGGGCAGTGACATCACCTGGTTGATTGCAGCAGTTACCGCCTTAGTCGCCATGGCGTTGGTCAGCCTGATACATTATCCGCATCAGAGATCAAACACATAGTTGATGTTATTTTGTCAGCCATGTAGGTATTACTCGAAGTACCAGAATAGCCTGACGGGTTATCTGACATGAGCACCCTCCCACGCGCTATCTTTTGATTATCAAGGCTGCCGCTTTAGTAGCCATGGCGTTACTCTGGCTGATATAATAACTGCATTAATCGTCTCATCACCCGTGGATTGTAGTTTGTCACCATCGTGCCCATCATTTGAATATCAAGATCTTATCTCTATTTTTGAGCAATCGTTTAGCCATAGCGAAAAGACCCAATTGGTTAAAGGGGGCGATGAGCCGATATATTTACCGGCGGATAATGAACATGCTTTCGCTCGGATTATTTTTGCCCGCGGCTTTTATGCCAGCGCCTTGCATGAGATCTCGCATTGGCTGGTGGCGGGGCGGCAGCGGCGCAAGCTTGAAGACTTTGGTTATTGGTATTGCCCCGATGGGCGAGATAAAGCGCAACAACTGGAATTTGAAGCGGTCGAAGTTAAACCGCAAGCGATCGAATGGGCGCTATGTTTAGCCTGCGGTTTTACCTTTAATGTTAGTAGCGACAATCTTAACGGCTGGCAGTCCGACCGCTTTGCATTTCAAGACAAGGTCTATCAGCGCCTGTGTCATCTAATCGAGCAAGGCTTCAATGCACGCACCCAAGTGCTTATCGAGCAACTGCGGGCTTTCTATCAGAGGCCGCCATTAACCATCGACCGCATCGATTATCAACCCGCTGCACTTACTTGTTAGGATTATTATGAAATTTAGAATTGGTCTGGTTATTAACCCTGTCGCGGGACTGGGCGGGTCGGTAGCACTTAAGGGCAGTGATGATGTTGCCGAGCAGGCGCTGGCATTAGGGGCAAGCGCTAAGGCAAACCCGCGCGCGTTGCAAGCATTTAGCGTGATTAGCGATTATCGCGATCAGGTTGAGATAATTACCGCGCCTGATCTTATGGGCGCGCAGCTATGCCAAACATTAGCATTGCCTTTTTGCGTCGTGGATTTTGAGGGCAGCCAAGACTTGGCCAACGATCTTTTGTGCAGTGATGCTAACCATACCATCAATGCTGCACGGGCGATCAATGAGGCTGGTGTCGATTGTCTGGTGTTTGTCGGGGGCGATGGCACCGCGAGAAATATCTACAGCGCGATTGGCGATGAGACACCAGTGTTGGGGATTCCTGCGGGGGTTAAGATTCATTCGGGGGTCTATGCTATTACGCCTAAAGCGGCGGGCGACGTACTTAAATTAATGATCACCCATCAGCTCGTCAGTGTGATGGAACGCGATGTCATGGATATCGATGAGTCATTGTTTCGCCAAGGTGTGGTTAAGGCCAAGCGCTATGGCGAAATGCAAGTGCCGGCCGAGCTGCGCTACATGCAAGCAGTTAAGATGGGCGGCAAAGAATCGGATGAGCTAGTGTTGACCGATATTGCGGCAGATGTGATCGACCAAGTGGAAGAATCGTTGGTTATCATGGGCTCTGGCTCTACAACCGAGTTTATTATGCAAGAGATGGGCTTGGCCAATACATTACTCGGGGTTGATGTGGTGCGTGATGGCGAGCTGATTGCCAGCGATGTGACCGAGTCACAATTGTTGGCGTTAATTAACCAGCATTCGGACGTAAAATTGGTGGTTACCCTCATCGGTGGACAAGGGCATGTGTTTGGGCGTGGTAATCAGCAGTTAAGCCCAGCGGTACTGCGCGCCATCGGCCTTAATAACATCATCATCGTGGCCACCAAAACTAAGCTTGAAGCACTAGCACAACGGCCATTGCTGGCCGATACTGGTGACGAGCAATTAAACCAACAACTCAGTGGCTTAGTTAAGATCACCACCGGATATCGAGATTATGTGATGTATCGGATGCAAAACCCCTAATCGGTTTGATGACACAGACCAACGTCTGCATTTACAAATAGAAAATGTAAACTAAGCTTAATTTGAAGCATTAAACTCAATTCAAATTAAAACAGGACGTTTTATGTTAAAAATTATTCTATTTGTAGCCGTGACCCTTAGCTTTAGTGCGCTCGCACAACAGAAAATACCGATCGGCAGTTTCAATCAAATGCCCGTGGTGGATCAGCCGTCGCTTTCGCCTGACGGTCAACGTATCGCGGTGATCACCAACAGAGACGATGTCACCCAAGTGTCCATTTTTTCATTTAGTGACCCTAATGACGTCACAACGCTATTGGGCTTAGACGGTGAAAAGTTTCGAATAGAGGATGTCTCCTGGGCCAATAACAAGCGGATTATTGTCAAGGTCACGCAGCCGTTTAAAGCAGATGGATTGCAGCTACGCACCACTCATCTTTATTCCGCATCGGTCGATGGTCAGAGTATCTTTGAACTAAACAAAAGAACGGGCGGTAAATTGACTCAATGGGAGTTCTACCGCGCGCGACCAGAGCTATTAAGTGTATTACCCAAAGAGCCTAATCATATTCTCGTTACTATTCAAGACGTGCGTGATGACTATTATAGTTCGGTGTTTAAGGTAAATATCAATAATGGTGACTTTGAAAAATACTTACCTAATCAACATAAAATTCTTTATTGGCACGTCAATCGCTTGGGGGAAGTGTTGTTGGCGGTTGGTACCGATGATGATAAAACTACCGACTTTCGTTATTACTACACCCGAAAATCGGTAAAAAGTGATTGGAAATTGGTGAAAAAAACCGAAGCTTACCGCACCGCCACCTTTGCACCAGAGTTATACGAGCCAGAAACTAACTCTATTGTGGTGGTTAGCGACCGAAAATTAAACAAAGACGCGCTGTGGCGCTATTATATAGATAGTGGCAAGTTTGAGCTCCTTGGCGAGGCACCCGGGAAATTAGATATTAATGGTCCAATTTGGCAGCGCACAGGGGATAGTTACCATATTGTCGGCTTTAGCTATACCGATAACTTCATCAAACGTGTCTATTTTGATCCAAAAAGCGAGGCAACCAGCAAACAAATTGTACAATTATTTTCAAAAAGTGGTCTGCAAGCCTTCTTTTATAGTCGCGACGAGGCGCAAAATCGCTATATTATTTCAACGGTTAGTGATAACAAATCGCCAGTGTTCTACCTCTATGACAAAGCGGCAAAGAAAATCAGCCCTTGGTATGGACAATATCCTGCCTTGTCTAAGGTTAAGCTCGCGAATGTAACTCCGTTCGAGTATAAGGCCCGAGATGGCATGAAACTTAATGGTTATGTGACATTGCCTCACGGGGTTAAAAATCCTCCACTGGTAGTTTTCCCCCATGGCGGGCCCTATGGCATTCGCGATTTTCAGTACTTTGACCCATTTGTGCAATTATTTGCGAGTCGTGGCTATGCGGTACTGCAAATAAATTATCGCGGCTCAGGCGGCTTTGGCAATAACTACCTAACCAGTGGCTATGGGCAATGGGGTAAGAGCATGCAAACGGATATAATTGATGCAGTGAGCTGGGTGCAGCAGCAAAAACTTGCCGATACCAACAATGCGTGCATTGTCGGTGCTAGTTATGGCGGTTATGCGGCATTAGCAGCAGCGTATCAAACCCCCAAGCAGTTTAAATGTATTGTCAGTATTGCCGGTGTAGCAGATATGGACTCACAGGTGCGACATTGGCGTCGCCGTGGCCATAAGAGTTTCATTCGCAACGCGGTCAATAAAGCCGATATCAACCTAAGTCCTATCTCACCGGCATTCCACGCCGAAAAATTTGAGGCGCCGGTATTACTCATCCACGGTAAAGTCGACACGCGAGTAAGCTATCGCCAATCGACCAAAATGCATGATGCGCTTAAGAAGGCGGGTAAGAAGGTTGAGTTAAAGCTATTTAAGTTTGGCACGCATCATTTAAACGATGCGGCAAATCGTAAACAAGCGATGAGTTTGATGGTTAATTTCCTCGATGATCATCTCAAGTAGGCCAATGAAAACGCGCAGCCTAGGCTGCGCGTTTGGTATTATCTCTCATTTACGTCAGAGCCTAGGTTAAATCTAGCGACTATGGCACAATAGCGCCAGCTGCATTATCTTAATCTGGAATACCACATGAATCTTGAACAAACAGAACACACCATCAATGGCTTTCTGGCTAATATCTTAGAAAATGGTAGCGATGATGCATTGTTCGCCAGCGGCTATTTACAGGGACACCTCGACTTAATCCTGCAGGGCTGCTTGCAAGCACAAGATAGCTTCCTGGAGTTTATGCAACAGATGGAAGATAGCTTGGCCGGTGCTTATGCAAAAAACGAATTGAGCCAACTCGACCGCGTCTTGGTGCAAAATTGCTGGGACGAACTAAAGCAACAATTCTAATATTTAAAATTTAGCCACTAAGGGTTGTGTTCGTCAACGCATTTTGTTTTGATTGACCCAACTTTTTTTGTTTGTGGGTTGCCCTCGTGTCTATCACTCCTTACTTGTTCATCGCCACGTTATTGTTTGGCACCTTTTCATTTACTGCGGCGGGCGGTGACTCAACCGCTATTTATAATGATGGCCCTTACCTTTTCAACAAAGAAATAGACGGCCTAAGTCGCCTTAAGCAAATAGATATTGAGCGAAATTCACTGCGGGTAAGTAATTATCAAGGTGGTCTCGGGCAAGTTAGTCATTTTGTCAGTGCCGCCAGTGATCATTATCAAGACGTTGCGAAAATTGCTGCGATAAGTGATATTCATGGTCAAGTGGCTATCTTTAAGCAGCTATTACGTAATAACGGGGTTATCGACAATCAGTTAAATTGGCGCTGGGGAACTGGGCATTTGGTCATTACCGGTGACATATTCGATCGCGGTGATACCGTCACCGAGGCACTATGGTTGGTGTTTAAACTAGAGCAGCAAGCAAAGGCTGCGGGCGGCAAGGTCCATTATCTATTGGGTAACCACGAATACATGGTGCTGCGCGGGGACGATCGCTACATCCATGACAAATACCGCCATACCTTAGCGCTAATGGACACCGACTTAAAGGGACTCTTTTCTAACACCACAGTACTTGGCCAATGGCTACGCAGTAAATCGACGGTGATTAAAATTAATGACTATGTGTTTATGCACGGCGGTATCCATCAGGACTTTCTCGATTTGAACTTAACACTAGAGCAAGCCAATCTGCGCTTTCGTCAGAGTATTGGTCAATCAAGGAAAACATTAAAAGAACAAGCGGTAACTCAGGTGTTGTATGGCAGGACGGGGCCTATTTGGTATCGCGGTTACTTTAAGCCTGGCGAGTTAAGCGATAAAGATATAGACACAATTCTGACGCAGCTTGGGGCTAAACACATCGTGGTTGGTCATACTTCACAGTCACAACTGGAAACACGTTTTGGTCAACGGGTGATTGCTATCGACAGCTCAATCAAAAATGGTGTGAAAGGCGAGTTGTTGATTATTAAGGCCAACGCTCAAGGGGGCGATGAGTTGATTAGAGGCACCATGAACGGCGCGCAGTCGCCACTCAATTAGCATAGCCTTGTTTTTGTATACAATATACGGTAGTGTTGGCTCAACAATAATAACAAGAGCATGGTATGAGCCAATCAATAGAAACATCACCCTCGACGCCACAATCTTCACCCACCAACATAAAACGATTGGGGCTGCTAGCCTCTATTAGCTCCCTTGGTTATGTGTTTTGGCTAGTCGGCGGCATGGAACTTATCGAACGGGTAGCCTATTACGGGGTGAAAACCGTGGCCGGATTATATGCCACCGATCCCGTATCTAAAGGCGGTCTGGGCGTTACCATGACCGAGTTTGGCTCATTATTAATGGCGTGGGCGTTAGTCCAATCGTTTGTGCCGGTCTTTATTGGCGGATTAGCCGATCGTATCGGCTACAAAGAAACCATCGCGCTGTCCACCGCGACCAAAATAGGCGGCTATTTGCTGATGGCGTTCTTCCCTACCTATTGGGGATTCATGGCGGGCGCGATTGTGCTGGCATTGGGTACCGGGATATTTAAACCGGGCATTCAAGGCACCTTAGTTAAGGCGACCAATAGTAAAAACTCCACCATGGCGTGGGGTATTTTCTATCAAATGGTCAACATAGGTGGCTGGATCGGGCCATTAATAGCGGCGCAGCTGCGCATTCTCGATTGGCAAAACGTGTTCTTTGCCTGTAGCGCAATTATCAGCATCAACTTCGTGTTGTTACTCTTATACAAAGAGCCAGGCAAGGATGAGCGGGTCAAACAGCAAGCACAGCAGCAGCAGGCGGCAGGTATTAAACAGCCTTCGCTATGGCGCGCATCGATTAAAGAATTTGCCCAGCCCCATCTAATCCTATACACCCTAATTTTTTCTGGATTTTGGTTTATGTTCATGGCGTTATTTGACGTCTTGCCGGTGCATATCCGTGATTGGATCGACACCAGTGCAATCGTCACTACGCTGTTCGGTGACTCGGGCACCGATTCGATGGCATGGCGTGGTGTATTGGGCATCGCGCAAGACGGCATGAATATACTGCCCGAAGGGATGATGAATCTTAATTTTGGCATGATCATGCTGACCTGTTTCATTTTCGCGGCATTGGCGCAGCGTCTTGGCACCATGAATAGTTTAGTGGTGGGCACGTTGTTGTGTAGCGCGGCATTATTTATTATTGGCGGCGTACATTCCGCATGGTTTATGGTGCTGGCGATATTTACCTTCAGTGTCGGCGAGATGTTGGCCAGTCCCACATCGTATAAGCTGATTGCTAATATTGCGCCGGACGACAAAAAAGCCATGTATCTGGGCTTTAAAGATTTACCGCTAGGCATTGGTTGGGTCGCCGAGAGTTATGTCGGGCCGATGTTGTATGACAAGTATGCCGCCAAAGAAACCCTGTCTAAGGCGCTATTACAACAAGATTATGGCTTTAGTGAGGCTGCAATAAAC
>Ga0105355_10001872_pt1 | contig 19291 bp, 22 predicted proteins | sample GOMGulsemesocosm_2_FD_83508 | JGI IMG/M metagenome (GOLD analysis project Ga0105355, IMG submission 83508) | Methane-oxidizing microbial communities from mesocosms in the Gulf of Mexico - GOM9C Gulf of Mexico | ecosystem: Environmental > Aquatic > Marine > Cold seeps | place: Gulf of Mexico... | reverse complement strand
AATATTTGTATAGTTTACTATATTACTAGGTTATTCGCTATTCGATGCACCCAGTAAAATTCTTCCTATTTTACCCTACTAAACTAGCGGGATTTGATAAAGTGGATAGATAGGCTGTTTTTAGGTTAAGTTGATAATAGTCATAGCTTGATCTAATTCTTCTTTAGAATGATAAAAATGAGGAGAAAAGCGTATTCCTCCACCCCTTAACGCACAAACAACACCATTATCTTGTAAATGTTTGTATAGTTCGTTGTTATCAAGGGTTGAGTGTTTAAATAAAACAATGCCTGATTGTAATTTGCTTGCTGGGTTACTTAATAAAACTAATTCTGAACTTTTTTTGATTTTATCCATTAAATAAAGAATATTTTGTTGGATTTTTGATTCAATTTGTTCCATCCCTATTTCTAATAATAAAGAAAGGCTAGCAGACCAAGCATGAATACCCAGCATATTTGGGCTACCACATTCAAACCTTTGAGCTGTTGGATGGATATCCCAAGGCTTATTTTCATAATTATGGATATTAGCCATCATATGCCAACCATATTGGGTAAGCTTAAGTTTTTTACGTGATTTAGGGTTTGTGTAAAATACACCAAGACCTTCGGGCCCAAACATCCATTTGTGACCATCTGCCATTACAAAATCAGCGTGATAGGCTTGTACATCAAACGCTACAGCACCTAAACTTTGTATTGCATCTATACAAAATAGAATGTTCTTGTCTTTACAAAATTGACCGATTTTTTCTAAATCAAGGCGTATTCCCGATGCAAACTGAATAGAGCTAATGGCAATTAACCGGGTGTTAGAATCGACTAAAGAAAATAGTGCATCTTCAGGTGTCGGGGAGGATGAAAGTTTAGCCTGTCTTAGTTCTACACCTTGATTTTCAAGTGACTCCCAGGGGATACGATTAGAGGGGAATTCTTCATCACTGCTAACAATATTATCTCCATCAACCCAAGGAAGTCCGTAAGCTACAAAAGAAATAGCTTCGGATGTGTTTTTAACTAAAGCAATATCATCAGTTGAAGGCGCATTGAGTAATGATTTTAATTGCTGGCGGATTAGGGATTCTTTTTTTAACCAATCTAGGTAAAAGTGTGAGCCGTAATGGGCATTTTGTTCTGCAAAGGCTTTAACTGCTTCCGAGGTTCGTTGAGGCCAAGGAGCAACGGCAGCATGGTTTAAATAAATTAAATCTTTTGTTAACGGAAATTCTGGATGGCTCATTTTTATAATATGTTAAGTAGGGCGAACATTATGACTAAATAATATGCTAATAAAATGCTATTTCTGAGCAATAATTAGGTAATATACTATTCTATATAATTAAGTAATCAAGATTCGTTTGTTTTTGCGCTAGAAAACAAAAATTATAAAATAAAGCAAGAGGGTTAAAGTGGATATAGCATCCTTAGTTGGTTTTTTATTAGGCATCGGTATTATTGTTGCAGCAATTGCAACAGGTGGTGATGTAATGCTGTTTGTTAATGTTCCATCACTATTAATTGTAATCGGTGGGACATTTGGGGTGAGCTTAATGCGTATTCCGCTAGCTGATTTTATTCGCTCATTTGGCATTTTAGGGAAAACATTTCTAAATAAAACAGAAGATCCTAATATATTAATTGAAGATGCTGTTCGGTTAGCTGATGTTGCTAGAAAAAATGGCTTATTAGCACTTGAAGGTGAGGAAATCTCAAATCCGTTTATGAAAAAAGGAATTAGTTTATGTGTTGATGGACATGATCCTGCTTTTGTAAAAAAGATGTTACAACAAGAAATTGATTTAATGGTAAGTCGGAATGAAGTCGGTCAAGACATGTGGAAAGGTGTTGGTGATTTGGCACCTGCTATGGGAATGATTGGTACATTGGTAGGCTTGGTACAAATGCTTGCTAATATGTCTGATCCTGCAAGTATTGGTCCTGCGATGGCTGTTGCTTTGCTGACAACGCTATATGGTGCGATGGTTGCAAACTGTTTTGCTTTGCCTATGGTTGATAAATTAGCTTATGTGTTAATTTATGAAAAGGCCAATAAAGAATTAATTCTGGATACTATTACGGGTATCCAAGAAGGGATGAACCCTAAAGTATTAGAATCCTTATTAAACTCATATATATCTGAGAAAAAACGTAAAACAGATGAGGAATAAGTAAATGGCTGATGAATGTCCCAAATGTCCCCCTGCGGGTGCACCGTTATGGTTGGCAACTTTTGCAGATTTAATGTCTTTACTGATGTGCTTTTTTGTATTGTTATTGTCATTTGCAACTATGGATGCGGCTAAATTTAAGAAAGTAGCCGAATCTATGGAAAATGCATTTGGGGTGCAAAAGGATATTGTTGCCGTTGAAGTGCCAATGGGAACCAGTATTATTGCGCAGCATTTCTCTCCAGCCCAAACAACACCAACTCCATTAGAGCAAATTAAGCAATCTACTAATCAACAAACAACAAAGCTTGATGTTAGTGTTGAAGATATGGAAGATGTTAAAAAGAAAATGCTAAAAGCTAAAATGGGTGAGATTGATGATCAGGCTGAAAAAATTGAAGGCTCTTTAGCTCAGGAAGTAGGTGAAGGACTAGTATCTGTTGAAACAGAAGGTTTGAAAATTATTATCAGGATTAATGAAAAGGGGTCTTTTCCCTCAGGGACAGCTATTTTAAAGTCTGGTTTTGAACCTGTTATGGAAAAAATTACGTCTGCTGTTAATGATACTGAAGGAATGGTTCATGTTGCAGGGCATACAGATAATATCCCTATCTCGACTGATTGGTATCGGTCTAATTGGGAGCTGGCAGCTGGTCGAGCAGTTACAGTTGCTGATTTTATGCTGAAGAAAAATGGAACAGATCGAAACAGAATTGTTGTCGAGGGTCATGCAGACACAAGGCCTTTGGTGGATAATGATTCGGCTGCAAATCGTGCAAGAAATCGTCGTGTAGAAATTATTATTACTCAGGAAGATCCTACTTTAGGGCTTAGGGTTGAGGATGTAAGTGAAATGATTCAAACAGATTCATTACAAGATAAATCTAACTAAAACATAGGGAATATTGTGAGTAAAGTTGATGTAACAATGGCAGAAGATAGAAGACGATTTTTTAGAATTGATGATGCCGTTAATTTGTATTACAGAATAGTAGATGAGCAGACCGTTCTATCTGCTAGTAATACCAGTGATGATGTCTTGAGTAGTTGTTCTTTGGTAACGGCATTGGATGTGCTGGGGCAAGAAAGCCGAGCTGTAATGTACAGAATAGAAAAAAAGGACTCGGAAGTTGCTGAATACTTAAAATTGATGGATTCAAAAATTAATTTATTAGCTCAAGCCGTGTTACAGCAAAGTAATGATATGTCTGAAAGTAAGGTGTGTAATACAAATTTAAGTGCATCAGGCTTGGCTATAGAAGTTGATTCAGAAATTGAAAAAGGCGAATTTATTGAGGTTAAATTATTCCTGTCTTCTTGTGTATCTGTTATTTTGCTTTATGGGAAAGTTGTATATTGTAAGAAAAACACGCAGACAGGCTCTTCTGGTTATCAAATAGGTGTTGATTACATTAATTTAAAAGATGATGATAGAGAAATCTTAATTAAACATATCGTTAAAAGACAAATGCAACAAATTCGTGAAAATAAGGAAACAGAATAAACTTTTTTAAAGTGTTGTTAAAAGGATAGAGAGTTATTTTGTTTATTTCAGAAAATCAAAAGAAAATAGTTAATATATTAGCTGATGGGTTGTTGCATTCAGGTACCGAACTTGCGGAAAAAATAGGTGTTAGTCGTTCTGCTATTTGTAAACAGTTAAAGACTTTAACCGAGTTAGGGTTAGAGTTTAGTGCGGTTACAGGGAAAGGTTATCGTTTAAAAAAATCGTTACAACTATTATCAAATTTAGAGATAGAAAAGGATTTAACATCGATTGCTGATTCATTAATCTCTGAGTTAGAAATTCATTACAGTATCAACTCAACTAACAGTCATTTAGTTGAACTGTCTCATCAATCAAATAAAACAGGGATAGTTTGCTTTGCCGAATACCAAACTGCGGGTAAGGGGCGAAGAGGGCGAGAATGGGTTTCTCCCTTTGGCAGTAATATCTACCTATCTATCTTATGGCAGTTTCAAAATGGTCCAGCATCCATTGGAGGCTTAAGTTTAGCTGTTGGTGTGGCCGTGATTCGTGCTTTAAAAGACTGTGGTGTTGACGATGTTGGCTTGAAGTGGCCAAATGATATTTATTGGCAACAAAAAAAGTTGGCGGGAATTCTTATTGAAGTCTCTGGTGAAACTAATGGGCCTTGTAGTGCTGTTATTGGTTTGGGGTTAAACTTTTACTTACCCAAAGACAAGGCTAAATCAATCACTCAGGATTGGGTGGATTTGAGTCAAATTATTACTGATAACCCGGCCAATCTGAGAAATAAATTGTCTGCCGCATTGTTAAATCATTTAATGCCAATTATTGCCAATTTTGAACAGCAAGGTTTGGATAATTATATTGATGAATGGCGCTCGTATGATTGTATGAAAGATAAAGATGCACAGATATTTATGGGGCAGCAAGTATTTTCTGGTGTGGTTGCAGGTATTGATAACAACGGATTGTTATTGTTAGCTGATGAAGATGGTCATGTTAAAGCATTTGCTTCAGGTGAAGTAAGCTTTCGTAACACATGAAGTTGTTAATTGATATTGGAAATACACGTATAAAGTGGGCTTTAGAAGAAGGCGAGATCATTAAAAATAGCATTGCTATTGAACACAATAAAACCGACTTTATTAGTCTTATTCGACAAGCCTGGGCAGAAATAGAAAGACCTAAAAAAATTGTTATTTCTTGTGTTAGTCGAAAAGAAATTGCAAATCAACTTGTCGCTGTAGCTGAAAGTATTTGGATAGATGTTCATGTTATTGTGGCTAAATCATCAGCACGCAAGTGCTCGATTAACAATGCCTATAAATATGCTGATAAATTGGGTGTTGATAGATGGTTGGCTTTAATTGCCTTACATCACTATTATCCTGGAAATGGCATTATTGTTGACTGTGGAACAGCTATTACGATTGATGTTTTAAATGAACAAGGACAACATTTAGGTGGGATGATAAGTCCAGGTTTACAGTTAATGAAACATTCTTTATTTCAAGGAACTGAAGACTTATCTAATGTTGATCAGGCATTTTCTGTTGGGTTATCAAACAATACTGAATCTGCTATTTATTCAGGAACTATATTTGCTGCTGTAGGGTTAATAGAGAAGGTTCTGAGGGATTATGAAGGTTGTGAAACTTTTGTGTTAACAGGGGGGGATGCTGAATTACTCTCTCAATATTTTAATTGTAAAGTTATGTTAGAACCGGACTTTGTTCTTAAAGGATTGTCTTTGTATTCTCAGGGTGAATTTGAATGAAGATATTTTTCTTTTTAGTTTTGTTAACTAATATTGTTTTCTTTTTGTGGGAGATTAATTCAAAGCAAGAAAAGGTATCCATTGAAAGTAATGATAATACAACAGAGCAAATTTTTTTATTAAGTGAGCTGTCTAAAGATGAGTTAGATAAAAGACGAGTTGTTGCTGTTGTTGATAAGCAAGAGGATACAAAATTAACCGAAGTATTAGAAGGTGATGGTTTAATTGAAGGGCAGGGTAGTATTGATTTAGATAATAAATCTTTTTGTTATCAAGTGGGACCTTTTTTAAATGAGGTGCTACTTGATGAATGGTTGGCTAGTAATGAAATAGATATAAACTTGCTCACTAAAGTTAATGAAATGAAAAAAAAGGTAACTGGATTTTTAGTTTATTATCCGCAAGCTGATACCTATGAGCTGTCTAAGAGAAACATTCAGATGCTTGAGAATAAAGGTTTTACTGATTTCTGGTTATTTAGAAAAGGGGAGTTGAAAGGTAATATTTCTTTGGGCTTATTTGTCAAAAAGAGTCGAGCTATTTTATTGCAAGAAAGGCTTTTAAAGGCAGGTGTTCATGTGCAAATTATGCCTCGGTATAGAACAGAATCTATGTGGTATGTGAATATTTTAAGCAACAATAAAGTTATAATTAATAAAATTATGCTTTCAGAGCAGCAGTCTTTTTTATCATGTGATCATATTTAAACGGTATAAATAAGGCTTTGTATTTTTATACCGTGTAATACTGAGTAGGTGTGAAATGAAGAAAAATATAATTTATAAAAGTTTGATGGTTCTATTGTTGATAAGCTCTAGTTCTTTAAGTAAAGCAGAAAGCTTTGTATCGATAGAAAAAGTAGAAAATATAGTTGTTAATGCTGTGCACTACAATACAAGTACGGTGAAGTCAGATAAAACAATTGATGGTAAGACTGGTGCATCAAAACTTAGAGCCCAAAAAAGCCATTCTGTCTCAACACAAGATGAGACAAAATTAACTGTTTTTTTAGGTTTGTTTGCTATGGCAATTATCATATTTTTTATTAGCTTCTTTACTAATAAAAAATAGAAAACACTTTTAATTATTGCCTTTTTTAGCGGAATAATAAAAGCAAATATAGATAAAAAACTGTACACCAAAGATTATATTAGCCATCAATAAGTGAATGGGCTGTGCAACTGGAGGTACACCTAATCTATCAAGCGTAACACCTGCAATTATTGCAGTAACAATGACTGACATTAATAAATAACTACAACGTAATAATACATTGCTTTTATCAACAGATTGATAGATTTTCCATGCTATCCAGAGGTTAGTAAATAATACGATAGCCGAAAATGAACGATGAATATAAAAGATAATGGGGAAACTATCTCTCCAATACTCTCTATCAATATATTTATGCTCATGGGCGATAAAGTCAACAGCTTCTCTTACCTGGGTACCCATAGCAACTTGTAATAGTGTAAAGCCCATTGCAAAAATAAGAATGGTTTTAACTTTGCTTGGAATGTTGCTGGTATCAATTTGAATAAGTGATTCTTTTTGAGACTTGGCTATAGCATAAATAAGCAGTGCGACAATAAACAGTGCTAATAACATATGCAATGTAATCATAAAAGGCTGTAGATTACTTGCAACTACTTTAGCTCCGAGCCACCCCTGAAACCCTACTAATAAAAAAATAGAGACTGATAAATAGAAGATACTTTTATCAGCTTTTAGATAAATCCTAGAAGACCATGCAGTTAAAAATATTAAGAAGCCTATGGATACACCCACTAAGCGGTTGCTATATTCGGTCCAGGTTTTTACTGGATTAAATTGAGTGTTCTTATAGCCGCGTTCGGCATAAATTTCTTGATAATTTTCAGGTAACTGTGAGACATCTGTGGGTGGTACCCATTGTCCAAAGCATGTAGGCCAATCAGGACAGCCCATTCCTGCTCCAGATGCTCTTACAATACCGCCAACAAGAATAACAAAATAAACGGCGCAGATAGTTAACATACCTAAGCGTCTAAAACGGAGAGCGGCTTGTTGATTAATCATAGCTTGGTGTTTTAATAGGTTAAAGCAAATAAGAGTAGAGATATTATATCTCTGCTCTTATTGTTAGTGCTAGGCTATATCTGGATATAGCTATATTAGCATTGCTTGAGCCATTTCAATTTCATCTGAAACACCTTCTATTTCAAGTATTTCAGCATCTGATGAAAGACCTAGTTTAGAAAATGAAGCGACAGAACTCCAGTCAACTCTACAGGCTGGGTGGTCTGTCCCCGCTATGCTTTGTAAAAAGGCAACTTGAACTAAATCGACATAATCTGCTTTGTCACCAGAATCTCTTTGGAAATTAATATATTCAGAGGCAACAAGTTTTAATTCCTCAGGAAAATCCCATGTTTCCATAATGATTTTACCAATAGGAGGGTGTGCTTTTTCTAATAATTTATTGAGCCTTGATGGGCTATCTTTAAATTCTGGGATATTTTCAACCAGCATTAAAATAGGAAGCTTACCAATTTGATGGATTAGACCTGCAAGCATCGCTTCATCAGGGTCAAGATGCGGTACAAATGTTGATAATGCACGGCAAATAGAAGAAACATTAACCCCTTGTTCCCATGTTTCTCTAAAGTAGTTTTCTAAAAGAGTCGTTGATGGAGTGAACATTTGTTGCATAACTAAACTGGTGATTAATGTTCTAATCGTCGAACTTCCAAGGCGTGTAACAGCCATTTGGATATTCTTAACTTCTTGAGAGCCACGATATAAAGGGCTGTTGGCTACTTGTATAAGTCTTGCTGATAGTGCTGCATCTGTAACAATCATATCAGCAAGTTCTTGAGATGTGGACTCTCCCTTGGCAACAGCATCTCTTACCTTTAAGGCAACATCAGGTAAGGTGGGTAAAACTAGGCGGTTTGCATCAAGCTCTTCTTGTACGTGAACTAGAAAGTCTTGAACAGATTTAAATTGCATTTTTGATGAACCTTTATTGAAAATCTATGATATTGATTTTATCCTGATTAGAGTTATTAAGTATAAGGTCTTTTAACTCAGTATCAGTAGACTGCATAACGGTTAACATATTTGTTTGCTCGCCGTTTGACTGTAATGATAGTACTTTTCCAATAATTTGTTCATTTATATTAGTAATAATTGGTGTGTCTACAGTGATGGGGGATAAATTTTTGCAAGAAGCGAGAAACAGTTCTCTTTTTGCTTTACCTAAATAATGGGTGCGAGCAATAATTTCTTGTCCTGTATAGCAACCTTTAGTAAAACTAATGCCACCCAGTTTATCTATATTTAACATTTGTGGAATGTATTCTTCAGAATTTTCTATGCTTAACCAAGGGATGCCTGCGCAGATGTCCTGTTCAATCCATAAACTTGGGCTGCATGGAATTAAGGCATCGTTTACTGTTAAGTTGGTCCAAAGTAAAATAGCCTGAGGGACGGTACTGATGATTAAATAACGATTGTCACGTAAAGGAAATTTTATATAAGTACTATCATTTTTATGTTGAACATCAAAATCTTGTTGTGGAGTAGAAGCAAAAGTATCTGGCGTTAGAGAGTTAACACCTAATAGGCAGTATTCATCCTGCATATTTTGTAGTTGTACATCAGAACGCATAATGTACATCTGTAATTTCTGAGATACTTTTTCTAAAAGTTCGGATGGTAGTACTAATAGGAAATTATCAGGTCTCTTTATAACTAATAGCGTACTGATTGTACGACCTTTAGCGCTACAAAATGCAGCAAAAAAACTTTTTGATTCAGTTAATTCATTAATATCGCAAGTGAGCTGACCTTGTAGAAAAGATTTAGCATCTGATCCTGTTACTTTTATAGTTGATAAATGAGTTAATGCTGCAAGTGTATGATGTTCTTTTTCTTGATTGATAGGAGTATAAGGTATTGAATCCTCATTAAAAATAGCATTGTTAGATTTTAAAAAATTAAGCCAATCTGAATTCATCTGTTTTGTCATATTCATTTAAATAAAAAGTATTATAACTACTATACTATTTAATATAGATTGTATTCAAAGTAAGAAATAATATATAGCATGATTTTAGTATTGTAACGGTTAAGTGTTGCAATGTATGATGGCTCAAACCATAAAGCCCTTTCAAAAAGTAAGAAAATATAATGACTAAACATAAAAGACCGCTTTCACCCCATTTAATGATTTATAGGTTGCCCTTAACGGGAATTGTTTCAATTACTCACAGAATGACTGGGGTGGTTTTGGCAATGGGGCTTATAGTCTACGTTGCTAGCTTCTTTATCATATTACAAGGAAGTGAAGCTTATTTAACACTACAGTCCATATTGGACTATACGATTATTAGAATTGGCATTTGGTTCTTTATCTATGCTTTATTTTTTCACCTGTGCCATGGTATTCGACATTTGATTTGGGATGTGGGAACAGGTTTCGATAAAGACGATATGGATAGAAATGCCGTTATAGAATTAGTACTTTCTTTTGTTTTAACCCTTATTTTTTATTAAGACTATGGATTATCAAACACCTCTTGGAAAAGTCAGAGGCCTTGGTGCTGCAAAAGCAGGTACTGGGCATTTCTGGATGCAAAGAATAACCGCTATTACATTGATTCCTTTATCACTGTGGATGGTGACATTTACTCAACAGATATTAGAAGCTTCTCATCAAGATATGATTGCTTGGTTATCTGGCCCCTTAGATACCATTTTAGCTTTGGCCTGGATTATTGCTGCTTTTTATCACGCTGCTTTAGGCTTACAAGTTGTTATTGAAGATTATGTTCATACTGACTGGATAAAAATATCTTCAATTTGGGCAATGAAATTAACTTTTTTATTTTTCGCTATAGCCGCAATCGTCGCTATATTTCGAATTTCCATGATTGGATAAGGCATGTCAACAGATTATAAAATTATAGAACACACCTATGACTCTATTGTTGTAGGTGCAGGTGGTGCTGGTTTACGTGCAACGTTTGGGATGGCTGAAAAAGGTTTAAAAACAGCCTGTATAACCAAAGTTTTCCCAACCCGTAGTCATACTGTTGCTGCTCAAGGTGGAATTAGTGCTGCATTGGGTAATATGGGTGAAGATGATTGGCGCTGGCATATGTACGATACGGTCAAAGGCTCTGATTGGTTAGGTGATCAAGATGCTATTGAATATATGTGCCGTGAAGCGATTCCAGCCATTATTGAACTAGAACATTACGGTGTGCCTTTTTCGCGAACAGAAGACGGTAAGATATATCAACGTGCTTTTGGTGGAATGACAACAAATTATGGCGAAGGAACAGCGCAAAGAACTTGTGCTGCTGCTGATAAAACAGGTCATGCGATTTTACATACCTTGTATCAACAAGCCTTAAAACATGATGCTGAATTTTTTGTTGAATATATAGCGCTTGATCTAATTATGGAAGATGGCGAGTGTAAAGGTGTACTTGCTTGGTGTTTAGAGGATGGAACATTACATTTGTTCCGTGCACACTCCACAGTCTTAGCAACAGGTGGCTATGGCCGAACTTTCTTTTCTTGTACTTCAGCGCATACGGTAACGGGTGATGGTAATGCGATGGCGTTACGTGCAGGCATAGCATTACAAGATATGGAGTTTATTCAGTTTCATCCAACAGGTATTTATGGCTCAGGTTGTCTGATTACAGAAGGGGTGAGAGGCGAGGGTGGTTATTTAACCAACTCAGAAGGCGAACGTTTTATGGAACGTTATGCACCAAACGCTAAAGACTTAGCTTCACGAGATGTAGTCAGTCGAGCTATTACCATGGAGATACAAGAAGGACGTGGTGTAGGCCCAGATAAAGATCATGCTTATTTACATATTGAGCATCTTGATCCTGAAATTACTCAAGAACGATTACCTGGTATTTCTGAAACAGCAAAAATATTTGCTGATGTCGATGTGACTAAAGAGCCTATCCCCATTTTACCTACAGTGCATTACAATATGGGCGGTATTCCAACTAACTTTCATGCAGAAGTTGTTACTTTAAAAGATGGCAATCCTGACACAATAGTACCTGGATTAATGGCTATTGGTGAAGCGGCTTGTGTATCAGTCCATGGTGCTAATCGCTTAGGTTCAAACTCATTATTAGATTTGATTGTTTTTGGTCGTTCTGCGGCTATTCGTTGTGCTGAGATCATTACGCCTGGGATGTCTCATTCTCCACTAAAAGAAACGGCATGTGATGAAGCCTTAGCACGTTTTGATCGAATCCGATTTGCAAAAGGCACAGAAAAAACAGCAGATATTCGTTTAAATATGCAAAAAACTATGCAAGCACATGCATCAGTTTATCGAACAGGCGAAATGCTAGAGAAAGGCGTTGCTGAAATTACAAAAGTTAGAGCATCTTTTAATAATGTTAAAGTTGATGATTCTTCTTTAATTTGGAATACAGATTTAGTTGAAACCTTAGAACTTGATAACTTATTAGATCAAGCTTATGTCACCATGATTGCAGCTGAAAATAGAAAAGAAAGTCGAGGCGGGCATGCAAGGGAAGATTACCCTGATCGTGATGATAAAGATTGGATGAAGCATTCCTTGCTTTGGTTGGAAGATGATAAAGTGAAAATTGATTATAGACCTGTGCATATGTATACCTTAACCGATGAAGTTGATGTTATTCCACCTAAAAAGAGGGTTTACTAATGGTTGAATTTGCCCTACCTAAAAACTCAAAACTAACAAAAGGTAAAGAATTTCCTGCGCCTAAAGGAGCTACTAATCTAAAACGGTTTGAAGTTTATCGCTGGAACCCTGATACAGGTGAGAACCCACGTATTGATATTTTTCAAATTGATTTAGACAGCTGTGGCCCAATGGTTTTGGATGCTGTTTTAAAAATCAAAAATGAGATTGATACCACCTTGGCTTTCAGACGTTCGTGTAGAGAGGGGGTTTGTGGCTCATGTGCGATGAACGTTAATGGTAAAAATACCCTGGTTTGTACCAAGGCTATAGAGGATTATGAGGGAACTATTAAGATATTTCCTTTACCGCATATGGATGTGATTAAGGATTTAGTCGCTGATATGACTAATTTCTTTGCTCAATATGCATCAACAAAACCTTGGATAGAAACACAAACACCAGCGCCAGATAGAGAGCGATTACAAAGTAAGGAAGAGCGTAAAAAACTTGATGGTTTGTATGAGTGTGTACTTTGTGCTTGTTGTTCTACAAGTTGCCCAAGCTATTGGTGGAATAGTGATAAATATTTAGGCCCAGCTGCATTATTACAAGCTTCTCGTTGGTTAGAAGATAGTCGTGATGAAAATGCAGGTGAACGATTAGATGAACTTGAAGATCCGTATAAATTGTACCGCTGTCATACTATTATGAGTTGTACAGATACTTGTCCTAAAGGTTTAAATCCTGCTAAAGCAATTGCTGATATTAAAAAGTTGATGGCAATTCGTCAACAAGGTTAATAATTTGAGCCCAAGTTCAGGCGATATCTCTAAATTAAAATGGCGATGTCGTCGAGGAACAAAAGAACTTGATTTTTTGTTAGAGGCTTATCTTATGAGGCACTATGCTCAAGCTAATAATGAAGAGCAGCGTTTATTTGTTGATCTTTTGACTTTTCAAGACTCTCAGCTAATTTTGTATTTATTGGGAGATAAAAAATCAGAGTCAAGAGATATAGACCAGTTGTTGAAAAAGATTAAGGGTTTCGGATTTTAATTAAGAGCTAACAAAAAAGGGGGAGGCTCCTTTTTTGTTTATCCAAATAAATGGAGATTTAGTGCCAAGATTTAATCGATATTTATTTCCCCAAGTTTTTATTATTAAAAAATCCCCTTACTTGTGTTTTGCTCTAAGTGGCATGCATTTTCTGGCAATAGTTGTTACATATCTGAATAAACTGGATATTAGTGTTAGAATAGCGGTTATTTTGATTGTTCTAATAAGTTTAATTAGAAATTTGAAGCGAGAATTTAAGTTTCAACCTATTTCTATAAGAATAAGTTCGCAAAAAGGGTGGCAAATTTCATTTTTAGATAGCTGTTTTATTGCTATGGATATTTTACCTTCTACTGTTATTTCACCGTACTTTATAGTATTACATTTTAAGCAACAACAAATGCCAAAACAAACTCTCTTTATTTTGAAAGATGCTCTCGTTGATGATGAGTTCAGAAAACTTGTTGTTCAGCTAAAAATATCAGGATTAAAAAATATCAAATGACAAAAACACAAGATATTAACCTTAAAATTGCAAAGATAAAAAACCTCCCTCCTTTACCAGAGGCAGGGATAAGAATTATAGCTGCAGTAAATGATCCAGATGTTTCAATAGATGAATTAGTCGATGCAGTTTCTCTTTCTCCTGCTTTGTTAGCTAGGTTATTAGGCTTGGCTAATTCTGCTTATTTTGGTCGTACAGGGCAGATTAAAGATTTAAGAGTTGCCATTATTCAAGTATTAGGTGTAAATCTAGTAAAAAGCCTTGCCTTAAGTATTGTCTTGAATGTTGAGCTGGATACTACAAAATGCAAATTGTTTGATGCTGATTTATTTTGGATGCATGCATTAATTACGTCTTTGGTTGCGCAAAAATTGTCTATCCAATGTAATGATGAACTTATGTCACCTTGTGTAGTTTATACCTCTGGTTTATTACTTGAAATTGGTTTATTAGCAGCTGTTTATATTTTGCCTGAACAAATGAATGAAATATTTAATAGTATGGAAGATGGAGATACTCTTTCATCTAAAATGCAGACAGAATTAGGTCAAACTCAATATCAAATTGGTGGAATGTTATTAGAAAGGTGGCATTTACCTGAAATCTATCAAATTGCACTTAAAGAATTCTATCAACCTTCATTTAATGGAGAGGAAAAGAACTTGATTTTATTGCTAGAGCTAAGTAAAAAAATAGGTGCGTATTTGTGTATCAAGACAGAGGAAGAAATGCCAGATTTTTCTAATCTATTAGAGCCACTTTCTTTAACAAAAAAACAGTTGAATAAAGTGATTAATGATGTGAACCAAAAGAAAGATGATATTAAAGAACTCGCAACTTTCCTTGGTGGATGAAAAATGAAAAATAATTCATTTGAAGGTAATGAGTTTGGAGCGCAGTCAATAATTATAGAGTTACTGAATTCATTGTCAGCAATTAAAGAATTGTCAAGCATAAATTATCAAGCTGAAAATGAGAAAGAATTAATTAAAAAAGCTTTATCTACTTTGGTTGAAAACCAAGATATGGAAAGAACCTCTTTTTTTCTGTTAGATGAACAAGGTTATTTAGTTAATTTAACAGGCTTGAGCAATAATGAATCATCTCATTCAATAAAAATTGGTGAATACAAACCTTTACGCTTTGAGATGGGGGAAGGTGTAATTGGTGCTGCTGCACAAACTGGAGATATACAGCATTGTGAAAACTGTCTAGAAGATAAGCGCTTTTTAGATAAGATTAAAAAAGACAAATGTATACTTACAGGTTCAATTATCAGTGTTCCAGTGTTTACAGCGGGTAATGAATTGCTTGGAGTGTTGAATATTTCTCACCCCCAGCCAAATTATTTTAGTGACTGGCATATTAGGTTGCTTGAAATATATAAAAATATGCTGGCACAGTTGATTACTAATTTTCGAATGTTTAAGGATATGGAATCCCAAATATCAACACGTACAGCAAAATTAGAAAGTGCATTGGTCGATATTAAAAAACTACAAGAGCACTATAAAGACATGTCAATGATTGACTCACTGACTGGGTTGTATAATCGACGCTATTTCTTTGATCAGGTTGGTTTTGCTGTTGCTAACTCTAAACGATATGGACATTCGCTGTGTTTATTGATGTTGGATCTTGATCACTTTAAAGAAGCTAATGATGTTTATGGACATAATTTTGGTGATATTGTACTGAAAAAGGTTGCTAAAACTTTGCAGCAGCAAGTTCGCGATACAGATATATTAGCAAGATATGGCGGAGAGGAATTCGTAGTTATATATACCAATACTGACCGTCAGAATGGGTATACATTTTCTGAAAGAATTAGAGCTCAAATTGAAGCCTTAACGTGGGGTGATAAAAAAGACTATTCACAAACCGTTAGTATTGGATTGTATTTTCTTGATGCGAAACATAATTTATCAAATGAAGTTATTAATATTGATAATCTTATTAACTATGCTGACATAGCCCTTTATGAGGCAAAAAAGCAAGGAAGAAATAGAATAGTGATGTTTGATGGAAGTATACAACAGGAATAAACCTTGGCTTTTAACCGATTGTCATTATAGAAATAATAACTTAGATTTTTAATGTTACCCCATCTCCTAGTATAATCCCTCCTTTTGATAACTTTATAGTTGTCATAGCACTTCAAACGTTAATTTAAGAGAAATATTGTTTATGGCACTTCATTGTGGAATTGTTGGTTTACCAAATGTTGGAAAATCAACATTGTTTAATGCACTTACAAAAGCGACTATTGCCGCAGAAAACTATCCTTTTTGTACTATTGATCCAAATGTTGGTGTTGTACCGGTACCTGACTCTAGGATGGATAAGCTTGCAGAAATAGTAAACCCAGAGCGTATATTACCAACGACTATTGAATTTGTAGATATTGCAGGCTTAGTTGCAGGTGCATCAAAAGGTGAAGGGTTAGGGAATCAGTTTTTAGGAAATATTAGAGAAACTGATGCTATTATTCATGTAGTTCGTTGTTTCGAAGATGATAACGTTATTCATGTAGAGGGAAAGGTTGACCCAATCAGTGATATTGAAGTTATTAATACAGAATTAGCACTTGCAGATATAGCATCAGTAGAAAAATCCTTATTAAAAGCGACAAAAGCGGCTAGAACTGGAAATAAAGAAGAGCAAGTAAAAAAAGCAACTTTAGAAAAAGTATTTGCTCATTTAGACCAAGGCTTGGCGGTAAGGTCATTAGAGTTAACAGAAGATGAAGTTATATTAATCAAAGAGCTTTGTTTAATTACTCTAAAACCCGCGTTGTATATAGCCAATGTACAAGATGATGGGTTTGAAAACAATCCAATGTTAGATCAAGTAAAAGAATTTGCCGCAACAGAAAATGCCAATGTCGTTGCTGTTTGTGCAGCCATTGAAGCTGAAATCATTCAGTTAGATGATGATGAAAAACAAGAGTTCTTAGATGATTTGGGTTTAGAAGAGCCTGGCTTAAATCGAGTAGTAAGAGCCGCTTATTCATTATTGAATTTATCTACCTACTTCACTGCTGGCGTTATGGAAGTTAGAGCGTGGACAATACCTGTAAATGCAACAGCACCACAAGCAGCAGGTGTTATTCATACAGATTTTGAAAAAGGCTTTATTAGAGCTGAAGTTACTGCTTACCAAGATTTTATTGATTTTAAGGGTGAACAAGGAGCTAAAGATGCGGGAAAATGGCGCCTTGAAGGTAAAGATTATCAAGTCCAAGATGGTGATGTAGTACATTTTAGATTTAATGTTTGACAAAAATTAGTAACATATATATAATTTCCGTTCTTTACAAGAGCTGCTGTCTAGCGGCTCTTTCAAGATATGGCGATATAGCTCAGTCCGGTTAGAGCGCGGGATTCATAACCCCGAGGTCCCAGGTTCGATCCCCGGTATCGCCACCATTAAAATCAAAGGCTTATGTGGTTTTATTTACTTTCTGTTTGCAGCATGTAGTAAATTTGTCACATTTCTGTTTGATTACCCTGATACATTTTTAGCATATTCTTTAAGGTGATCGCTTGATAAATGAGCGTATCTTAATACCATAGAATAATCTGCCCAACCTCCCAATTCTTGTAGGGCGTTTAAAGGTGTTCCATTTTGTACATGCCAGCTTGCCCAAGTGTGTCTTAAATCATGCCAGCGGAAGTTTTCAATGCCTGCACGTTTTAAAGCATTCCTCCATCCGCGTTTGTTAGCTTTCTGAATAGGGTTTCCTTTATAGGTAAAAACATTAGTTGGATGTTTGCCTATCTGTTCACGAATAACACTAATGGCATTATCGTTTAATGGAACAGCAATATCTTTACCTGCTTTAGCCTGGTCCCCATGAATCCATGCGCAATGTCTTTGCATATCAATTTGTTCCCATAACAAACCTGTTACGTTTGCCTCTCTTAGTCCAGTTGCTAAAGTAAACCTTGTCATTGCTTCAGTGTGCTTTGGCAGTTCCTTATATAACCGCTCAGCCTCTTCTTTAGTTATCCATCGAACTCTTTTTTTAGTGACAGGTAATAGTTTTATTGAAGGAGCATAATCTATCCATTCCCATTCATTCTTAGCTCTATTCAATACCGATCTAACAAAAGCTAACATGTGATTGACGGTTGAATTACTAACCCCTGTTTTTAACTTTTCAGTTTTCAGGTGTTCAATCATTTCTTTGTCAATTTGATGCAAACTTTTATCGTGTAAGTATGGATTTATAAACTTAAGGTATTTAATATCATCACCAGCACTTTTTCGGTGGCCTTGTTCTTTCGACCATCTAACTACCGTTTCTTTCCAGCTCCGACCTTTTTTGTCGTCAAAGTTTTTATTACGCCACAACTCGGCCTTTAGCCTGTCGTGGTATTCTTGTGCCTCCTGTTTAATTACAGTCCCAGTAGTTTGTTGTATTCGTCTGCCGTTTGGTGCAGTGAGTTGGACCCACCATGTTTTCTTTTTACCGCGCGTATAGATTGACATTTTTTAATTGACTCCTTTTTATTATCAACTATTCGCAGTTCTTGTCCTGAACTAGAATAATCGCCTTTAAGCCATTCAGCAAGGTGATCGTCTAAAAATACCCAGCACCGACCAGGTTTTCGTGCTGGAATTTCATTGCAGTGTGCTTTGCGTCTTAGTGTTGCTTCGCTCATATGTAAAAACTTTGCTGCTTCTTTAATTCCTAGTGTTTTCATAAGATAAATAGTATTTTTTATAAGCAGTGCTGGTGATTGGGTATATAAACAATAAAATGTAATATAGACATATTAAGGTGCAAATTGAATCGACAAAATTTAGCAACAAAGTCTTTTTACTGATCCAATAAATTTGTTGAGCATGATAATAAAAGTTTTCAATTTGAATATGGTCTTTTTCTCTGAATGTTTTCAGTGCAGAAATTGTAACCCATAAAAGCACTAATGTCAACACAAGTCATTGATATATAAGATAAATACATTACAACACTTTTTGGTTTGTTATTTTGTTATAAAGATAAATTTATATAATCTCTAAAATATAAAAATGCCGAAAGGTATGTTGTTTTTAAGGAGTTATATCCTCTTATTTCCAAATAACACCCATTTTGGAAAGATATTTTTATTGTTGTAATATTGAATTAAGATATTTATCACGAGAGAACAAAATGACAAATTCAGAGCAAGAATTATTTTTAACCTGGCAAGCAGAAGTTGATAGCGTGGGACCTTTTGCAGAGATAGAGCGATTACAAGGACTACTAGAAAGAGCCCCTGCATTTTCTGAAAACACAAACATGTATCAGTGGTTAAGTGGCTTTGTTTGCGGTCGGCGTTGTGAAAAGCAGGAGAAAGAAATGGCAATGATTACGGATTAACAGATTGCTAAGGCCTCAGAGTTTTAATCAGGAATCCGCCACCCAGTAACAGTATTATTTTTAGAGTGAGGAAAACAAAACTTGATTTTAGATTCGTTGATACGCCAGCCGGATTGCTTTTTCTGGCATGTGGCTAAATCATGAATATTTGTTACCTGTGACAGCGCATATGCAACCTTACCCGTTTCAGAATTGGCCCAGTTAGCCCTATGTGCTTCATTCACAACTT
>Ga0105355_10001867_pt1 | contig 19323 bp, 17 predicted proteins | sample GOMGulsemesocosm_2_FD_83508 | JGI IMG/M metagenome (GOLD analysis project Ga0105355, IMG submission 83508) | Methane-oxidizing microbial communities from mesocosms in the Gulf of Mexico - GOM9C Gulf of Mexico | ecosystem: Environmental > Aquatic > Marine > Cold seeps | place: Gulf of Mexico... | reverse complement strand
GCTGCGACTACCACATCTCCGTAACCCAATGTATCTCCGTTGGCATCACTATAAATAACACCTTCTTTTGTACTGCATTCGGATGGTAAAACCCCCCATTGTGCTGCTGCTGCATTAATCAACATTTGTCGTGCTGTAGCTCCTGTTTGTCGCAAAGGCAACCATCCATGACGTAAAGACTGACTTCCACCAGCCACTTGACGTGAATAATTTTTGGTGTCTAATGCGCCTTGCACCACATGCACATCCTTCCATGCAACATCCAACTCTTCGGCTATCAACATTGGCATGGATGTTTTTACTCCTTGCCCAATTTCAGGATTTGGCGCAAAAATGGTCACTTTTCCCTCATTGGAAATCTTAATAAAGGCATTAAAATCGTTATAATTTAAAAGACTCAAATCTTCAGGTGGTTTAATGTCTTCCTTACAAGCAGTAAATAAATTAAACCCTATAAGCATCCCTCCACTTGCCAAAGATGAGGTTTGCAAAAATGATCTTCTACTAAATTTTATTGTTTTTGAAGTTTGCATAATTTCTGTTTCTTAAATGGACTTAACTTAGTTTACTAGCTGCTTCAACAGCTTTTTCAATACTATTATAAGATGCACAACGACAAATATTGCCATGCATTGCTGCTCTAATTTCCGATTTACTCGGATTTTCATTTTCTTTAAGAAACGCTGATGCCGTCATAATTTGTCCTGATTGACAATATCCACATTGCGGAACATCAACAGCTTTCCATGCTTCTTGAACGGGGTGAGTTCCATATTCTGAAAGTCCTTCTATAGTTGTAATTTCTTTCCCTGCTAATTGTGATACCTGTTCCAAACAACTTCGTGCTGCTTCTCCATCAATATGAACAGTACACGCGCCACATTGACCAATTCCACAGCCATATTTAGTACCCACTAAATCTATCTGATCTCTCAAAACCCATAATAAAGGTGTGTCACCTTCAGCCTCAACAGTATGAGATTCTCCATTAATTTTTAATTGAAATGTTGGCATAAGCTAGTGTTTTAATTAGTTATTTTACTTCATTGTCTTCACAGAACGTAAAGGCTCCTAAAATTACTAAAAAAACAGGCTCAAATTGCCTTTTAACAAAGAATTAAGACCCCTTGAATGTTTAACGATGAAAGTCTTACTTATTATTCACAATTAACTCCACGTACACAGGTAGATGATCTGACGGGTATTTCAAATCTTTTGAATCGCTAAGTACGGCGTATTTTTCAACGCTAATCGCCTTGGACTTTGAAACAAAAATATAGTCGATCCGATTGGTGACTGGCTGGTCAAATTGAAAACCATTGAAGGTTCCTGTTGGTCCAAAAGGGATCCCTATTGAACTTTCTTTAGCATCATTCATTTGGGTTTTAAGGCTTGTAATAAGCTTACTTTCAGGACTTACATTAAGGTCCCCCATAAAAACAACTGGTAAATCATCAGTGTTTTCCTTGTCTATTGTCTTTAAAATCAAGTCTACACTTTGCAGTCTTGACTCAACGCCAATATGATCAAAATGGGTATTAAACACCCAGAATTTCAACCCTGTTTCCTTGTCTTCAAAGAGCGCATAGGTACAAATTCTAGGGAGTGCCGCATCCCAATTCTTGGACACCTCATTAGGTGTGAGCGACAACCAAAATGTGTGTTGCTTTTTTACAGTAAACTTAGTTGTATTATAATAAAGCGCCGAATATTCGCCGTTGTCTCCTCCTCTTCTGCCCTCTCCAATAACACTATAATTAGGTAAGCTTTTATTTAAATAGTCTATTTGATGTGGTAATCCTTCTTGAGTTCCAAAAACATCCGGTGCATAAAATTTTATTTGAGACACTAAATAGGCCTTGCGTTCTGGCCATGCGTTTTCACCATCTGAGGCGACATCCAATCTGATATTATAGGTCATAACAGAGAGCTCTTGTCCAATACTAATTTGACAACTTAACATGATTCCTAAAATAAATACTAGATAAAAATATACTTTCATAATGTTTGCTTTATAACAATGTATATGCTTGTGGTTAGTGGGTGAAAAAATCATTCCTGTTAGAGTGCCGCCTTTTCATAATAAACGCAATAGAACTATCGAAATCAAATAAATTTCGAACAACAAAAGCTTCTCGATACTTTTTTTATTCAAAACATCACTTGAAGTGACAGCGTTTATTGCATTGAATTGTTATCCATTGGGATATACCACAAATTTTTATTCAAATCTACGCCACCACCCATTAATTCCTGAACAGCTCTATCCACAATATAAACACCTTTGGTTGCCATATTTGAAAAAGTATCAATGCCATTATTAGGGAAATTTATTCGAGTTCTATGGATATTAAATTTTTCAGAAAATGTTTTATCAAATGCCTTTTCCACGCCGTTCTTCCCATTCATAAATCCTAAAAGACCTCCCCAAGTTGCCGTGGGGTTATCAGAATCCCAACCCGCCAAAGCGCCTATTTTTATAGTTTCTAAAAGATCACCCTCACCATATAGTAGACTTACGATGCTCGCCCCAAAATTAATCCCTGCTGCGAAACAGGCATTGCAATAGATGTTTTGTGATGTGAGATCATAACCATCTTCTTGATTTACCTGATATCGTTCATAAAGTCCATCTCTAGCGGATTCCCAGGTTTCTTTTGCATCATATTTCTCTTTGACAAAATCATACATTTTTGAAGCATACGAATCTTCCGGCAAATGTTTCCGTGCCTCAGTTGCCATCCATTTTATTTGCGCATCGATGGATAAACTAGGATCCACTTTTGTCGCTAATGCATACATAATGACATTGAATTCTGAAATATATTGGGCATCATATCGTGCGGTTGTCTGAATTGGCAACTCAGCCATTTTCAAAGCTATATCTGGTCTTGAGGGTGCAAAAAAACCAAAGATCTCTGTGGTTAATTGTGCATCAATCATATTATATTCTTTATTATTATCAGGATGACTAGTTGCTGGCGGAACCATCCCTTGTTGCATTAATTCTAAGGCTTTTTGATTAGACACCCAGAGAAAATTTTCTTCTTCGGTCTTGATGTGTTTTAACCAGCCGGCTCTAATCTGCTTTCCAGTTAACAGACTTGTTTTGTTGGTATAAAGTAAATGTTGGTAGATATATTCTATATCGGTATCATCGTCTGCACCCCACATGCCATCTTCATTTTCAAATACAAAATCTATAGTTGGTGATAAGTCACTTGGTATCCCTTCCCCCCAAATACTTGGTTGGTCTGCTTTACCCCAATCGTCTCTGGTATAAAAGTCTCCGGTTTTTACATCTCCAATATTACCAATTTTATCCATTTCGGTAACTAATCCTGTCCAATTGGCAATACATTGTCCTAGCCAAAAGCCTTCTAATTTATTGATATAATCCTTTCGGGAAATAATACGGTCTGTAACTTTTGGAATGTATTCATTATAGGTTAACAGACTGTCTCTAGTACTATTTTCAGTGTTGTTAGCATTATTGGTGCTATATACTTCGGGTTTACAAGATGTCAAAAAAAGACTTCCCAGACAAAGGGTAATAATTGAGATTCTAATATTTAGTTGCATGTATTGATTCTTTATTGATACACTCTAACATAATCAATTTCCATAGTAGATTCTGTAAAACTTGAGTCTATGTTTCCTCCAAAAGTTCCTCCCATAGCCACATTTAATATTATAAATTCATTGGAATTAAATGGCCAAGTACTACTGTTTTTGTTGAATGGATTATACGTATAAAACAATGTATCATCAATATAAAAATCCATTTTAGATGCTGTCCATTCTACTGCATATACATGAAATTCGGTTGAAACATCTGAAATAAATATTTCGTCTTTATTGACCGTATCTCCATTACTGGAAGGTGTATGCATAGCGCTTGAAACTGTTCCTAGAGCATTCCCTCTATGTTCCATAATATCAATTTCTCCACAGGCGGGCCAACCTGCTGAATCTATATTTGCCCCTAACAACCAAATAGCAGGCCAAGTGCCTCCTCCTTCTGGTAGTTTTGCACGAACTTCTACTCTGCCATATGTAAATTCATATTTTCCTTTGGTAAGCATTCGCGCTGATGTATATTGAGCGCCTTCATAACTTTCCTTTTTTAAAGTTATAATTAACGATCCATCTTCAACAATAACATTATCTGATCTACTGGTATAATACTGTGATTCTCTATTTCCCCAACCATCATTCCCTGTTCCAATATCATAACCCCATTTAGAACTATCAGGTGCTCCATTAACATCAAAATCATCTGACCAAACCAATTGCAAAGTGTCATCAACAAATACATTAATAGTCTGGGATTTACTTATTTCATTATTAGTACTTGAGTAGGCAATTACTGTAATTATATAACTATTAGTTCCGCCTTCGGAAAAAGTATAGGATACATTTCCGTCTGCATTTTCTATTTCTTCATTATTTATTTTAAACACAAAATTAACAGCGTTGGTTGCGCTCGATAACGCGCGTATTACTCCAGTTCCATCACCATTTGGGTTGTTTGCATCTACCCCCTCAACTTCAATTGATAGCGTTAAACTAGTTGGAATAATATCTTGTAATGGCGAATTAGAATCTCCTTTACTTACTCCACTTGAACAGGAACTCAAGCATATGAATCCAAGTATTCCTAATATTTTAATTATCATATCATCACCTAGTTTTAGCTTTAACATTCAAATACATCACTTTTTCAGAATATCTTTCAGGTTTAAGCAAAATATATATACACTCCAATCACGACAATACAAATAGCAATCCCTGCTTGTTTTACATATTTCCAAGGCGTAATATCAACTTGCTTCGTATATTCCTGTACATAGGCTTCTTCTCTTGGTCTAAATTTCCCAATGACTAGCATAATTGCCACATTTAAAACAAACAAAATGGCCATGACATCTAAGAAATGAGGATAAGCTCCTGCTTTTACCACAGCTAGAGCTGCTTCATCTGAAACTCCAGAAACTTTTGCTGCTTCTAAAGCTTTATCCACAAAATAAGGTTGCATAAAGAATTGACTAATTATATATAACAAACATCCTGAAGCTAGTCCTATTTTGGCTGCAATGGCTGGCACTCTTTTTGTTAAATACCCAACCACAATTATAGTTAAAATTGGAATGCTATAAATTCCGTTAACCTCTTGTAAATATGCAAATAAACTTCCAGCATTAGCAATTAAAGGAGCAATAAACATAGCTGCCAATGCCAACATAATTCCGAATCGTTTTCCATATTTAACAACAGTTTTTTCATCCGCATCTTTATTAATATGTTCTTTATACACATCGATACCAAACAAGGTTACAGAACTGTTCAACACACTATTAAATGAGCTCAAAATTGCACCGAATAAAACGGCTGCAAAAAAACCAATCAATGGCGTTGGTAATACTTTATTTACTAATTTAGGATAGGCATCATCTGCATTTGCCAACTGTCCATCGAAAATATGCCAAGCAATTAACCCAGGAAGTACTACAATTAGTGGTCCTAATATTTTGATAAAGGATGCCAATAACAATCCTTTCTGACCTTCTTTTAAATTTTTAGCTGCCAATGCACGCTGAATAATTTGCTGATTGGTTCCCCAATAAAACAATTGTACTAACATCATACCTGTAAAAATGGTATAGAATGGTACGGGGTCTGTTGGCCCACCCATGGAATTAAATTTTTCAGGATTCTCGGTAGTTAATGTCGAAATCCCCTCCATGATATTACCATCACCTATCATCATTAATCCAAAAATTGGAATTAAAATCCCTCCAATTAACAACCCTATTGCATTTATAGAATCAGAAACCGCTACGGCCTTCAAGCCACCAAAAACAGCGTATATTGTCCCAATAATTCCTATGCCCCAAACACAGATCCAAATAGACTGCGTATGTGTTACACCTAATAACTCTGGGATATTAAACATCCCACTTATTGCCAATGACCCTGAATATAAAATGACAGGAAGTAAAACAACTACATATCCTGTTAAAAATAATATAGAGGTCCCTGTTTTTGTGGCCACATCAAATCGCTTAGACAAAAACTGAGGTACTGTTGTTAATCCTCCTTTTAAATATCTTGGTAATAAAAATAGTGCCGTTACAATCATAGCGATCGCCGCCAGAGTTTCCCATACCATTACTGATAATCCGCTTGTATAGGCAGATCCATTTAATCCAACGATTTGTTCTGTGGATAAATTGGTAAGCAATAAAGACCCTGCAATCACCCCTGCGGTTAAACTTCGTCCTCCAAGAAAATACCCGTCCGAAGAATTCTCATCTGTTTTTCGTGTGGCATAATAGGAGATAATTGCGACTAAAAGGGTAAACCCAACAAAGGATAGAATGCTTATCATTTTAATATAATTAATTAGTTAGAAACACGAATATAGGATTATTTGAAGAACATGATGGGATTTACTACCAGTTACACAATATTTGTTCGTTTTTTTAAGTATCCCATGATTTTAGACCCTTAATTTTGAATTATTCCTAATATTGAGACAGTTTTAAATATTACTTATTCAAATTTTACCACATAAACTTGATAATTTAATTTAATCCTAAGAGTCCTAAATGATTGTAAGTAATGTTGTATTTTAGAACAGTAAATAATTGGGTGTCAAGGCTCAATTATTATAAACTAACTAACCACCGCATTAATGACTTCTATCTCAAAATTACTTTGTACACTTTTGTGTTGCTTTTTTTTTCAGAATTACGCTTTCTCACAGGCAGATCAAACTACAAACAGACCTTCTTTTACGGCTTCTAAATTGGCCTCAGACCCTGTTATCGACGGCAATGTTCTTGGAGATAGTGCATGGCAATTAATAACACCTCTTAGCACTATGGTTCAAATGAAACCACAATTTGGAACACCAGCCAGTGAAAAAACAGAAATAAGAGTTGCCTTTTCTAAAAGCACGTTATATGTCTCTGTGGTTTGTTACGACTCCTCCCCTGACAAAATTGTGATTTCCGATTCCAGACGTGATGCCGATTTAAGTGATGAGGATAGTTTTTTATTTATTATAGATACCTATAATGACAAACAGAATGGTTTCTTATTTGGCACCAATTCTAATGCGATGGAGTACGATGCCCAAATTGACAATGAGGGTAAAGGGAATTTTAATTCCAATAGGCAGCAAGGTGGTGTTATTGGAGGTACAAATATTAATTGGGATGCCAGTTGGGAGGTCAAAGCCGAAAGAGGAGATTATGGATGGAGTGCAGAATTTGCAATCCCTTTTAGATCGCTCCGTTTTAGCTCTGGAAATAATCAATCTTGGGGAATCAATTTTCAACGTAATATTAGTAAAACTAACGAAACTGTTTTTTGGGCCTCTTTACCTCTTGGTTTTGATATGAAACGCCTTTCACTTGCCGGTAAAGTTCATGGCTTAGATCTTAAAAACCCAGGAAACTTAAAAGTCATGCCTTATGTGTTATCTCAAACCATAAGAGACAAGGCGTTAGGTCAAAAAGAGACCGATCAAAATGTTGAAGCTGGCGTTGATGTGAAATACAGTATTACCCCCAGTTTAACATTAGACCTGAGCTACAACACCGATTTTGCCCAAGTTGAAGTTGATGAACAACAAGTTAATTTAGATCGTTTTAATTTATTTTTTCCTGAAAAACGCTCCTTTTTTTTAGAAAATGCAGGACAATTTTCGGTGGGTAGCCCCGGAGAAGTAGATCTTTTTTTTAGTAGACGGATTGGTATTGGTGACGGTGGTGCTTTAGTACCTATTATTGGAGGTGCTCGTCTTTCGGGGAAAGTGGGTCAAACCAATGTTGGCTTATTAAGCATGTTTACGGATGATGTTGCAGGTACTGATATCGAAAAAAATAGTTTCACCGTGGCTCGGGTTAACCATGATTTCACAGAAAGCCGATCTTCAATAGGCGGTATTTATATCAATAGAGCAGGACTTGGAGATGCTTCGGACAACTATAACCGCGTATTTGCTGTTGATGGTAAATGGGGTCTTGGCAAAAAAGCACAGATTACGGGATTTTTATCAAAAAGCACAACCCCTGGTATTGAAAATAAAGATCATGCTTTTAAAATTAATGCCAATTATAATTGGGACGGCTGGAATATTAATGCTGGTTACACCGAAGTTGGTGAAGGCTTTAATCCTGAAGTTGGATTTTTGCAACGAAGGGCCTTTAAAAAACCTGAATTTTTAGTATTCAAAGCCTATCGTCCAAAAAACATGGGAAAAATTCTAGAGATGCGCCCACATATTTCCTATCGCAGTTATTGGGACTTTAATGATCAACTGGTTACCGATTTTTTACACATTGATAATCATTGGGTATGGCAAAGCGGATTGGAAATTCATACTGGTGTTAATTTTACAACTGAAGGTGTTCAGGAGAGCTTCAGCATTTCCGGAGTGGACGTTCCCGCAAACACCTATAAGCATAAAGAGTTGCAATTGGTTTATATGACCAATGCAAATAAAAAAGTATCTTTTAGTGGCCGGACAGTTATTGGAGGTTATTTTGGAGGGGATCGTGTATCAAATAGTGGTACTCTAAAAATGCGAATAGGAGACAAGTTAAACTCATCATTTACATTAAGCCATAACGACATCAAGTTACCTAATGGAAATATTACAGCCATTTTGAGCGGCGCTAGAGTGTCTTATTCATTTACACCACGCATGTTTTTACAAAGTTTAGTTCAACACAATAACATCTCTAACATCACCTCTGTGAATGTGAGGTATGGCTGGCTTCAAAATGCTAATGCAGGGTTATTTATTGTCCTCAATATTATAAAGGATACAGATTATTTAGATGGATTGAATAACCAGAGTATTACTTTGAAATATTCACATCGATTTGATTTATTAGGTCGTTAGGAATTTGCTTATATAAAATATGGCTACATAGTGTGTGGGTTTATGGTATTCAATACCATTATTCTGCCATTAGTTCCTTCATTTTGAGCAATTGTTTGTCCTCATCTACCAATAGCCCATCATGATAAAACATGACTAGCTCAAGAGGTACACTATTCCATGCCAGTTTAGCAACATTATCAGGGCTAATACTATGTCTACCCAGGGTTTTTTCTGTAGGCCAATCTATTGATGGAAAAGAAATGTATGCCAATTCTGAACACACAATTTTATCGGTTGTATTGACGTCAAAATTGAAATCGTATTTTTTACCTAATTGACGGAAGGCCATAATTAGTGCTTCTTTTGTTAATTCTTTATTTTTGTCTGCTTCAAAAACTGGTCTTAAAATAACAAAATCGTCAACATTCATAAATTCATCTAAAGTGCTTAATTTTACTCCTGAACGTAAGGCTTCAATAATTTGATGTTCGTCTTTAGATGTTGAATTATGGGTCGATTCTATTTTATTCGCATGATTTTTCACATAAGGATTTTCCCATATTCCCAGATCAAGAAGTTCTGCCTTGCTACCCGTCCAAATGGCAACATGCCCGAAATGACCAGGAATTAATTTATCGGTTAATCTGAATGGTGTCTTTTCTAGTAAAATATCAAGAGGTTGTAGCTTTTCCTTAATGTTATCAAGTGCCTCGGCGTTTTTATAAAGCTTTCCTTTTCTGGATTCGAATAATCCAATTGTATTTCCAAACAAGCCACTTACCATATCAAAACCACCTGCTGCAGATTCCGAAATCATATCGCTCGTAATCCTTTCAAAAGCAACAAACTTTTTGGAAGCGACTTCCTTAATTCTTATTTTTTCAATATAATTATATGATGGACTTGATTCAATTAACAATTGTAAATAGGCATAATCTGAATCTTCATCTTCCCCTGACAAGGATGTTTTTGTTTCTTCAAAAAAAGTAATAGCATTTCGTATTCTATGTCTTGTTTCTATAGAATTTGCATTGAGGGTTATTTCTTTTAGCTTATTGGCAACCAAGCCAAAACCCATATCAGGATCGTTCAAAACTTTTCTTAACCTGCTGTCTTGTTCAAATAATACAATGCCAAGAAAATAATTATCATATAATGTAAGTGCGGCTCCCAAGGAGAGCATGATTCCCTTCAATCGAATTTTCTCATCAATATTAAATTTTTCCAAGGTCGACTGTTCAACATCTAAACCACATTCATAAGCATTCGCTATTGCAAATAACTCGTCTCGAATGCCAAGATAATCTTCAGTCCCCTCTTTTAATGTCAGAAGGTCTCTACTATTTAATGGCAAATCCTTATTCACTCTCAATCTATTTGAAACTTCCAACATTTCAGCTCTTGCCGCTAGACTATACTCTACAAGTTCTTGAAGCTTTTCAAAATCTTCCTGAAAAATCATTTCAGGAGAAATTCCCTTTTCCAGTTTAAGAGTCAGGTTTTCAAAACATGTAATAGCCCTGTCTTCTGCATTAGATTTTATATTAAAATAAGAATATGTGGCAAAAATTGCAATGGTTAAAAGGATCCCTAACACTAACTTTTTAATTGAACTCTTTTTCATATATAGCAGATAATTATCAAAAGCATCCATTTAACACCTTAAATTATTACATCTAAGATACATAAATATTTAACTCAAGGTTTACCCATTGATTTTCAAATCCTAATTTCTACATGTATACTCAGAATCATGATTTAATCCTCTGTAAATCAACTATTAATAAAAAATATCATTATATTTGATTACTGCACATTGTACATTTATTCAAATGTTGTTGCCCTTCTTCACCTTACCAACAATAATTCCTGCTTAAGATAAAAATGACGAACCCATGAAAAGAAGAAATTTCGTTCTACTTGGCACGGCTGGTGTTGCATTAATTGCCATACCCTCCTGGTATTACAAATATGGAAATCTTGACTATGATCAATTATTAACTGAACCCGAATTGTTATCTCATATTTGGGACACTGATTCTATCAACGACATTGGAAAACTTTACAGGGAAAAATATCCTAATGAAAATAGTGAACGTAAATTAGTCGAGCTTTTAATGCCCGCTAATTTAAATGACACTGCTTCAATCTCCGAAGCCTTACAGACACAAATTCAAGAGGATTATAAAACAAGAGCAATTGTCATGGTAGATGGTTGGCTCTTGTCTACTACAGAAGCACGCCAATGTGCCCTTTTTTCTTTAACTCAACTTAATTAACAGAAGTATGCATATTGACGCAAGACATTTAGAAAATAATTCAATTATAGAGGGGGACATTTGTATTATTGGTGCTGGAGCTGCAGGATTGAGCATCGCTCTGGACTGGATGAATACTTCACACAAAGTAATTCTATTAGAGGGTGGTGGATTTAAATATGATGACAAAGTACAGGATTTATATGCGGGTAAAACCACTGGACAAAAATACTTTCCCCTTAAATCAAGTCGTCTGCATTATTTTGGAGGAACTACTGGCCACTGGGCCGGAATGTGTTCTCCTTTTGATGACCTTGATTTTAAAAAAAGAGACTGGGTGCCCAATAGTGGCTGGCCAATTAATAAAAATGACCTTGATCCATACTATGCTAAAGCCAATGAAGCCTTGAAATTAGGGCCTTATAATTACTCCTATGATTATTGGAATTCAGAGCTCTCCAACTTGAATAAATTCCCTTTAGATGAAAAAGTTGTCTGGAACAAAATGTGGCAATATAGTCAAGCACAATTTGGAGACATATATAAGGAAACCATTATTAAGGCTAAAAATATTCACTTATACACTTATGCCAATGCCGTTGATATACAAACTACCGGTAATGGTTCTCAAGTTAATGAAGTTACAGTCAAGAATTATGCGGGAAAGACTCATACTGTAAAAGCAAAGGTTTTTGTTATGGCTTGTGGGGCAATTCAAAACGCGAGACTCTTACTAGCCTCTAATTCACAAGCCTCTCAAGGACTTGGCAATGCTAATGATTTAGTTGGGAGATATTTCATGGAACATTTAGAAATCGCCTCAGCAGAATTATGGATGTCAAAACCCTTCCCTACAGATCTGTATTCTTGGAAATATGGGGTAACCAAAGCAAGTGCAGAATTAGCCATCACCGAAGAAACTCAAGCTTATGAAAAGATTTTAAATGGTACTGTATCCATGCAGCCTCTCAGTATTGGAATGCATCAAAAACCTAGGATGGAAACCTGGCAAGATGAAGACCCAAGAAAGAGTGCAGACAACATGTTTAAAAATTGGAATGCCGCAGGTGAGAAGGCTAAATTAGAAAAAGGAAATGTAGAACGGGCTTTTCAACTTAACACTAGAATTGAACAGGCTCCAAACAGGAATTCTAGAATAACTATTGGGCCTGAAAAAGATGCCTTAGGGGTACCAAGAGCAAATTTACATTGGGAATTAACAGCATTAGATAAGCGAAGTGTTCGTAAAATATTCCATATACTAAGTCGGCAATTTGGAATCGCCAATCTAGGTCGTATTAAATTAATGGATTTTTTACAAGATGAAAATGATGATACTTTTCCTGACAGTACTAACGGTGGCTGGCATCATATGGGAACCACAAGAATGTCTAATGACCCAAAAAAAGGCGTGGTAAATGCAGACTGTAGAATTCATGGCATTTCTAATTTATTTATTGCAGGATCGGGATGTTATGCTACTTCAGGAGCTCCAAACCCAACACTTACTTTAACTGCACTATCATTACGACTGTCTGATCATTTGAAAGGAATTATATAGAACCTTTTTGAATGGAAAACCAACAAAGGCAATCAACGCACTGTACACCTGTGCTTTAAATTTAATTCGTAACTTATTACACTATTACTAACCAACACCTTACGCCTTCCAATGAGATTTTATTTCCTAACCCTGTTTTTTGTATTGACAACAACATTAACTGTTAAATCACAATCAACAAATCGACAAGTACGACTATTAGATAACTATATTACAGAAGCTATAAAACAATGGAATCCACCAGGATTAGCAGTTACGGTAGTTAAAGATGGCGAAATTATATTTGCAAAAGGCTATGGTGTCAAAACTATAGGAACCACTAATAATGTTGATAAAAACACCCTGTTTGTTTGTGCATCTACTACAAAAGCTTTTATAGCTACTGCCATGGCAATGCTAGTTGATGATGGGGAACTAAATTGGAGTGATAAAGTTATCAATCACCTCCCAAAATTTCAATTGAACGATCCATACATCACGAGAGAGCTCACAATTAAAGACTTACTCACCCATAGATCTGGTATTGGAAACACAGATTATTTATGGTCATTAATGACCATTAGTGGTGACAGCGCACTTTACAAAATGCGAGACGCTAAACCCTCCTACTCACTAAGGTCAAGTTTTATTTATCAAAACTTAATGTACCTCGCTGCCGGTAAAGTTATTGAATCTGTAAGTGGAATGACTTGGGAAAACTTTCTTCAAAACCGAATTTATAGCCCTTTAAAAATGGATGACACTTATGCGATGTACAAAAGAGTTAAAAACATTGAAAATAAGGCAGACGCACATTACAAAATTGATGATAAAATCACCAAAATAGATCAAATGGTAGCCGATAATATAGGTCCAGCGGGATCCATGTGGTCATCAATAAATGATATGGGAAAATGGATAAAATTCCTATTGGATAATGGTATTAATAATGGAGACACCCTTATAAAACCGACAACATTTAAAGAACTATTTAAACCGCAACAAATTATTCCAGAATCCCAATTTTATCCAACACAACAAGCCACCAAGCCCAATTGGATGACTTATGGCTTAGGATGGTTTCAACATGATTATCGTGGTAAAATGGTTCAATTTCATACGGGGAGCTTGGCTGGAATGGTCGCTATTGCAGGTATGATTCCAGAAGAAAACATAGGTGTTTATGTCATGGGAAATTTAGATCATGTGGAATTACGTCATGCGATTATGTATACCACTTTCGATGTATTCATGGATGGGAAAATCACTCGAGATTGGAGTACAGAACTTTATGCTTTATACCATCCAGGAAAAGAAACAGTAAAAGATCCAGAGCCTATCAAAAACACGAAACCATCATTAACTGTATCTAACATCATTGGTACTTACAGTCACGACAAATACGGCCAGATTGAAATTTCAAAAGAAGGTGAAAATTTAGTCTTTAATATGAACAATACCGTTTATGGCATATTGAACCATTGGCATTACGACACCTATCAATGTGAATTCAATAAAAAAGAATGGGGAAAAACCAAGCTAACTTTTAGAATGGACTCAAATGGCAAAATAAGTCATCTGGATTTATTTGGAGATCAGTATAATTATAATAATGCAGACGATTAAGACCTACTCCTTTTTAAATATGAAATAACAGAAATGGCAAAATATTGCATTTAATTTTGTGCGTAAAATAATATGATAACATCTTGATTTTTTGTACTTTATAACAAACATCCATTAGTAGTGTTTCAATGGTTCATTGAACAATTGAAATTTTAACTATTAGTCTTAAAGTCATGAAAAATCTATATGCAATTCTTCAATTAAGATCCCTTGTTATTTTAATTCTAGCTGTATTTCTTCTACAAATTTATGGCTGTAGCTCAAATGATGATTCTATGGATCCTGCCCCTATAGATCCTGATCCTACGATTGTTCAGGTCTTTCAAATTATTTTATCTGCGCAATACAGTGTTCCTGCCAATTCAAGCAGAACAGAAACAGGATTAGCCACCTTGAGCCTATATAGCGATAATTCTCTGAAATATAATATTGTAGTATCTAATCTGTCAGATACTGATATGCTAACCGCTTCACATATCCATCTAGGTGATTTAGTGTCCAATGGCGCTATTTCTATCACTATTGTTGATGGGTCAAGTACAACTTTTACCGAAAATTCTGCCTCAGGAACACTCATGCTAAGTACTCAACAAGTAAATACCCTTCAAGGAAATGACATCTATGTAAATGTACATTCCACCGAGATCCCGTCAGGCCTATTAAGGGGTTCTGTTGATAAAGAGATAGATTTTGCTATGGATATAATATTAACCACTGAAATTGCAAACAGAAATGAATCTGGTCTTGCTACTTTGAGATTTACAGCCAATTCAGTGCTATATTATAAAATTACTATTAACGACCTTGATATGAGTGATGTATTAACTGATGCTCACATTCATATGGGAAGCATTGGAATGACAGGTCCTGTATTTAAAACGTTGATTGTTGGGTCGGCAGATTTTGGCGCTTCAAAACTACTCTCTCTTGATAGTGGTGAGCGAACAATTTTTTTAACCGATGATTTATACATTAATATTCATACTACTCAAGAACCTGCAAGTCTATTACGGGGCCAAATACGGTAGTCATAAGTGTGTGTTATTACTTATTAAAACAAGGTGTTTAAAACGTCATAGTCAACCTTTTGAATAATATCATTTCTGTTGCTAGGCACATGTGAATTTATCACATCCTTGTTAACAGAGTAGTATTCTAGACCTCTTGATTCATGGTTTTCAATTTCTCTTTTAAAATCATCTTCTGTATTTAATCCTAAATAATAATCTGTATCCTCTGGTTCCATAGTAAAAGCCATTCTTTTATGAAACTGCTTAAAGAATTCATCTGAATGGGTTGTGAACAATGAGCATGTCAATGCCTCATCTTGCTGGGTATAATAACCCAAAACCCCATATAGACTATCATCAGGCCGTTTCACATACATTGGGATTTTAGTGCCGTTTGAAGCCGTAAAAACCTTAAACATCCCATCGACAATCACAATACATTTGTGTTCTAGTATGGCTTCTTTCTTCCAGAGTTGGGTTTTAGTTTCAAACAGGCTTTCAATCCTGGTATTTAATGCACCGCCTCCAACTTTTTTCCAGTACCCTGAAACATCGTCACTATTTGGAGGTGCAATACTCCAGGTTGCCAGTTGGATAACTTCTGGTTCTTGCTGGGTGACAACCATTACCTGTCCTCGATCATATCCATTTAAATGATAATAGGACGGTACTGCATCCATCCGTATTTCATCCATTCCGAAGGCATTCTTTATGGTTTCTTTTCCTTTAAGTTTTTGGGAAATATGATAACACATGACTAATAAATTGTTGCTCTCTAAAATTAAACAATTATTTAGATTTAAATACCATGTTATGCATTACATCTTTAGGATATTCATCACTAGTAAGTCCTTTTAATGTATTGGACAACCGATGAATTCTAACATCATATTTATAGTGTTCTTCGGGGTTCTTGATTCCTTTTTTTAAGTCAATCAACTCTTGCATTCGTCCTTCTAATGAGACAATATTCATGAGTCTTGCATATTGCTCCACATTTAGATTTGGAGTGCCTTGATTCCTTAAAACGCCACTAAAATATCTTGTATACCTCATTATAATACAAAGTTAGCTGAGATAGAGTAAAAGTGTTGCCTAGGTATGTAGCAATTAGTAGAAAAAGTATTTTAGATTAACGTTCAATTATTAGTACATAAATTTTAAACACCCGTTCATTCATTAGCTAGCTTTTCAATTTCCTTATCCACTAATGGCACGAAGTCATCAATCTTTATTTTTAAATTTTCAAATCGTTTTAAGTTGTCCAAATAAGCTGTTCTGAGAAGATTTAAATAATTTTCAAATTCAAGATATTTTTCAGACTGTTTATCTTTTAACCAATCATGATTAATATGAAATTTAGGATTCTTCAATTTTAAATCTGTTTTAATTTTCCCGTCATTATCTATTATCTTCATCCATCGATAGGTATCCATTAATACATTTGTTCTAAGGTTTCTTATAAATTCATTAATTGTATTTTCACGAAACTGAAGTTCGGGATATAGGTTACTATAAATATTAAGGATTTGAGATTTTAGTCTTTTATTTTTAAATAGTTGTAATTTACCACTAGATACAATTTCTGTAAAGGTGGTAGTATTTGGAGTGAATGCAATGGTATACACCATCCAAGAGGACACATTGCTATACAAGACCTCTTCATTGTAACTATCAAGCTGCATTTTATCTATTTCTTTTACAATTCCTATTATAGCAGTTTCATAAATTAGGGATAAACTATCTAATTTTGTTTTGTCTTGATTAAGATCATAGTGTATCCCTTGATAATATGATAAAAGTTCTTTTTCCTTTTTAATATCTAGACGCCACTCTCCAATGCCTACGGCTATTAAAATACCAATAACGACAAGTAAAATTTCTCCGATGGCATAAAAAAAATATTTTCCGAGTCTTCTTTCTTCAAGAAGCAAATAGCGTATTTTTCTAAAGAATTTTAGCATAAATAATTGATTAGTTAATTAATAGAATTAAAGATACAGAATAATAAGTTTAGTAGATTTTAAGCACAAAAAAAACTAATATCTTAAATGGAATTATCTTTTAACTTCCCCTTAACCCATACAATAAATTAAGTCCTCGTATTATTTACTATATTTAATGGATGAGCTTATTCAAATTGTAAATGGAGTATAATTAAAGCCAAACATAATGACCAATATTTTTAAAGTAGCAGCCGCCCAACTTTCCCCTGTTTTTTTAAACAAGGAAGAAACCGTTAAAAAAGCTTGTGATGCTATTTTAGAAGCTAGCAAAAAAGGTGCTAAACTAATTGTTTTCCCAGAAGCCTTTATCTCGGGATATCCAGACTGGGTTTGGCTTATCCCAAATAGCAAAGGGGCAGACTTAAATGAACTCTATGTAAAACTAGTTGAAAATGCTATTTCAATCCCTGATAAAGCCACCAACCTACTTTGTAAAGCCGCGAAATCGGCTGGTATTAATGTTGTTATAGGGATGCATGAACGCAATTCTGAAACTAGCAATACGAGTCTATACAACAGTCTGCTTTTTATTGATGAGCAAGGTCAAATACTTGGAAAACACAGAAAGTTAATCCCAACTGGAGGTGAGCGTCTTATTTGGGCTCAAGGCGATGGAAGCACTCTACAATCCTATAATACTTCTGTAGGTAAAATAGCTGGATTAATTTGTTGGGAAAACTTTATGCCCTTAGCAAGAAACATTATTTATGAATCTGGTGCACAAATATTAGCTGCTCCAACTTGGGACAAGAGTCCTAATTGGATGCAATCAATGCAGCACACCGCAAGAGAAGGCGGATTATTTGTAATTAGTACATGCATGGCTTTAAACATGAATGATATTCCCGATGAATATGAATTTAAAAAGCTATACCCAGAGGGAAGAGAGTGGATTAATGTAGGTAATAGTTGCATAATTGCGCCTAATGGTAAATTAATCGCAGGCCCGTTGGAAGGAAAAGAAGGTATTTTATATGCCGATATTAATCTTCAAGAAATCATTAAAGCTAAGAGAATGTTTGATGTTGTTGGGCATTATTCCAGACCAGACGTGTTTGAATTTAGTATTAAACATAAAAAGTAATAATACACTTTACTTGTTGAATTTAATGCATATAAAACTGAACTTCTACATCCACCCAAGCTCACGTAATGCCCATGATGAATTCCAAATTTTCGTCATGCTTTCTACCTTACCCTCTGCATTCATTTTTAAAGAATAAACATAATCTGAATTCGTTGTTTTATTTGTTGGAGGTATTGGCCCTCCTTCTCCAGAATGTGTTCCAGAAAAAGTAGCAAAAAAGATTGCTGTATTATTATCTTCATCATAAGCTGATGCCTTTATTTCATAGCTACAACCTGGCATGATGGATACCAATCCTTCCATCCATTCCACATATTCTTTAACAGCAGTTACTTCTCCTAACGGTTCGCTTTGAGCATTGAATTTTGCGTTTTCTGATACGTAATTCTTACAGGCATCCCATCCTTTTGCCGACTCACAATTGTGAAAAAAGTTTTTTGCGTTCTCAAATGCTTTCATAACTATTAATTTAATATGTTAGTAATTCACTAAAGATAAGCAATTTACCTTAACAAATAACGTTTAAATAACTCTTGATTTATAGTCTTGAATACGGTTAATAATATCGTTTCGTACTTAGAATATTAGTTGCCTCTCCTCGTTTCAATTATCATTACTCAAAGCAATCAAAATCTATTTAGACAAAATTTCAACACTATCTTTTCAAGGTACTTTCCTGTTTTTATTATCAATAAATTTTAATCTAAGAGAGTTTGTACGTCAAACTAGAAATAAAGAAAATTAATTTTAGTGGATTTTAAAAACAAGAAAAAAACAACATTTCTGTTGCATTTTTATACTCAACTCCTCTTTATTAGGATTTGATCAATTCAATATTTCTTTATTAATTAACTCAATAACATTATCTAACTCAGTTAACATGGACTCATAATGAAT
>Ga0105355_10001854_pt1 | contig 19363 bp, 10 predicted proteins | sample GOMGulsemesocosm_2_FD_83508 | JGI IMG/M metagenome (GOLD analysis project Ga0105355, IMG submission 83508) | Methane-oxidizing microbial communities from mesocosms in the Gulf of Mexico - GOM9C Gulf of Mexico | ecosystem: Environmental > Aquatic > Marine > Cold seeps | place: Gulf of Mexico... | reverse complement strand
TGGGCTGGTCAAGCAGATGGAGATACGAGTCATAATAGTATGTCAGATATTATTTCAGATGTATTTGGTGCATTAGCCCATATTCAAGAACATGCCAGCGCTTATGGTGGTGATCCTACTCGTATTGCAGTTACTGGTGATAGTGCTGGCGGGCACTTATCCGCAACGGTTGCCTCTATGCCCCATATGATTGGTGAAGGTGGTTTTGGCATCACCCCCGGGGTATTTGAATTTATGCCAAGCTATTTACCGCGTAATAAAAAGTCTAGCCAAGTAAAAGCAAGTTTAACGGCGGCTATTTTAGTGGCTGCGCCAAGTTACGGTGTTTTCTCAGATAAAAAATACGGCATGGCGGCATTACAGCACTTTTCTCAAGACCCTAATGCGAATGCAAGCTGGAGCAAAGCAATTGCTCCCATTTATCATATTCCGTCGGCTGCTGTTCGAGAAATACCGCAATATTTAATCAGAGGAACCACCGACCCCATTATTCAAAAAGAAATGCTGGTTGATTATGCTAAGGCACTAACGGCTAAAGGCCAACAAGTTAAACATGTTGAAGTTGAAGGTGCCAACCATGCCTTTTTTGATTGGAAACCAGATAAAACCACGATTGAGACTTACCATAAATATGGCGTACCTCATGTTAACGATATGCTAGCTTTTTTTGACAGCGTTATTTATAAGTCTAAATAACGCTGTCTTTTCTTAGCGCTTAATATGCCCTAGCCTGATTCACCGCCGGCACAATGTCACCTGAAAAATATCATCTGAAAAATATCATCTGAACATTGTGAGAATTGGATACTAGGGCTGAGTTATTCCTTCTGACGTCATAACAATACGCTTAATAGTACCGTCACTATTATACGTTAGCTTATCAACCGCAACAGAACGACGATAACGACCACCAGCACCTATAGTGGAGTTATGCTGAATAGCAGCATTATGGTAAATAAAGTAATCTTTACCTTTAAACTCGATAATGGATTGATGGTTAGTTTCGCTGTTACCCGCCAATTCATTTAATAAGCCTTGATATTGCCACGGGCCGTTAATGCTTTTGCTCATGGCATAATGAATGGTTTCAGGGAAACCGCTAGCATAGGAAACATAGTAATACTCGCCCTTTTTATGTACCCAAAGGGCTTCGGTAAAATTAGGTAAGTCTAATACTTTTATCTCGCCATCAAGCTCAATCATATTGTCTTTTAACTTAACCACTTTTGGCACCTTGTTACCAAAAAACATGTAAGCATCGCCATTATCTTCAATATAAATCGCCGGATCGATATCATCCCAATCGTTTGGCGTATGCGTAGTCATGTCGTTAGTTAAAAGTGCTGTTCCGCGGGCATCTTTAAAAGGTCCATAAGGGGTATCAGCTACGCCAACACCAATGGCAAAACCTTCTTTATCTTTTTGATAAACCGAGGTATAAAAATAGAATTTACCGTCACGCGCTATCATATGCGCTGCCCAAGCATGCTCTTTGGCCCATTTAAAATCGGTTACCTTCATAATGGGCTTTTGTTCTTGCCAATTAACCATATCGGTAGAGGTAAACAATAACCAGTCATTCATTTTATAAAATTTATTGTCGGTATCTTCATCGTGACCTGTATATAAATAAACCGTGCCGTCGTGCACCATAGCGGCAGGATCGGCAGTAAACATTTTGTCGGTAATTGGGTTTTTAGCAACAGCGGCGCTACCGCATGTTAAGCCCGCGAATAAGAGGCTAGTTATTAATTTTTTCATGATCAGTTCCTTGTTCTTTCGTTCTAGTTTTTGTTCTTGTTATGGTTATTTTACTGACATGTGAGGCGCTTCAGTACGAATACCTTGAGTGGTCATAATAATGGGCTTTAACGTGCCATCAGCGTTGTACTCTAATTTATCAACCGCTACCGCACGACGGAACTCACCACCAATACCAATAGGAGAGTTATGTTGAGTTGCGCCAGTATGGTAGATAAAATAATCTTGCCCTTTAAACGTAATAATCGCTTGATGGTTAGTATTACTATTACCCGCGACTTCATTTAATAAACCTTTATATTCCCACGGCCCATCTATGCTTTTACTCATGGCATAGTGAATAGTTTCAGGTAAACCACTGGCATAAGTTAAATAGTAATTATCCGCTTTTTTATGCACCCAAAGTGCTTCAGTAAAATGTGGAATATCAAGTACTTTAATATCTCCGTCAAGCTCAATCATATTGTCTTTTAACTTAACGTATTTAGGGACTGAGTTACCAAAAAACATATAAGCATCACCATTGTCTTCAATGTAAATCGCCGGATCAATATCATCCCAATTGTTTGGGCTATGGTGAGTCATATCATTGGTTAATAACGGGGCACCAATGGCGTCTTTGAATGGGCCTGTTGGGCTGTCAGCCACGGCAACGCCTATAGCAAAGCCGGGGTTTTCTTTGGCGTCATAATATACTGAAGTATAAAAATAGAACTTATCATCACGCTCTATCATATGCGCTGCCCAAGCGGAATGTTGCGCCCATTTAAAGTCAGACACTTTTAAAATAGCGCCATGCTCTTGCCAGTTAACCATGTCGGTTGATGAAAAAAGTAACCAATCATTCATGATAAAGCCGACTTTACCCGGTACTTGCTCGTCGTGTCCGGTATATAAATATACGGTATCGTTATGCACGATAGCAGCAGGATCTGCCGTAAATACTGAGTTAATTATAGGATTGTTAGGATTAACTTTAGTTGTTAAAGCCGCGTTTGAAGCCTTACTGTCGTTTATTGCAGTATTGACGTTAGTGTCGTTACAACCAACACAAGCCATTAATATGCTCGTACATAGAAAGCTTTTTACTGTTCTTTTCATTATGGTTTTCGTTATGTGTTTCATAAATCACCTGGTACTAAAAAAAACTGAGCCATTATCGGCTCAGTTTTATTATTAAGTTTATTTAGTAAGCTTTTTTATTCAGCTACTCTTAAATAAAAGTGTTGATCGATCGTGTCTTTCCAAACTAATACAAAAGCATTGGCACCATTATTCATTAGTTCTTTATTTACTAAGGTCAAAGCGCCAGCACCACGGTCAACTAACCGCACTGTTCCTAGTGGTAAAAATTCAACGCGCCATTCACTTTGCATTGTGTCGCATGAACTTTGTACGATATTACCTTTATCTATTGCTAAACAAAGTTTGCTGTCATTAAGAGATTGAAAACGGTGATAACCATCAGTAGTTGCTTGTGCCTGCCACTTTTGACAAGCCGCATCAGTGTAAGACTGCTGACTAACATTGGCATTATTTTCTACACTACAACCATCAACCGTAAGTACTTTAGCACTATAAGCATTAACAATAGCTAAGCTAGATACGGGTTCGATGCGCCAATCGGTACAACTGTCAATACGGTTTTTACCGGTTACAACTGCAGCTCCGTTTGTTACAGCACAATCTTTAACTTGTAAATTATTAATTGATTGCTCATTAGCAAAACGGAACCAGCCGTCATGCGAAGCATCAATACTGAAACGTTGACAGGTTGATGAAGTCCACGCGCCGGCAGTAACTTCATTACTGTTGTTTGCTAAACAGTTTTCTTCTGTTAAAAATGAACCAAATTCAGCATTGGCAAAACGGTATAAACCGTCATTGGCAGGATCTACTACCCACTGACTGGCATTAGATTCACAAGCACCTACAGACACGTCACCGGCTTTATTAGTCGTTAAACAAGCATTGCTATCTTTATTTACAATTTTATATTTAACACCTTGCACGTCAGCAAATAAAGGACCTTGCTCACCACTTGGTACTGGTAATTGTTGTTTATCAGCCATAGGCTCACCAAAGTTAGGTAAACCTTTTTTATCCCCTTCGGTATGCCAAGTAAAAGGTTGCGCGCGTGCTGCACGTGTACCGCTACAGCCATCAGATGGTGAAGAGTTACCGTGATAAATTAACCACTCTTCAGTGCCATCGGGTGAAGTAAAGAAGCCGTGATGACCTGGGCCAAATACACCATTACCTTTCTCAAAAAAGGGCTCATCGTATTTTGTCCAAGATTCAGCTTTGAGTGGATCTTTACCGGTTAACTCAACCACCGCTAACTTATAATCTTCGGTATTACAAAAGGCAGCAGAATGAACAAGAAAAGTTCGGCCGTTATGGGTAATCATTTCAGGACCTTCATTTACGCGGTAACCCGGAGAAACTTCCCAATCATGCACTGGCTTAGTAATAACCGTACGCTCGCCTTCTAAGGTCCACGGGTTAGTCATTTTAGAAATCAAGTTAACTTGATTTAGCTCACCGTCAATCTCATGCCACTCTGACCATAAAAAGAATAACTCGCCTTGATGTTTGAAGTAACTCCCATCAATATTCCAATGATCTTTCATCGGCGTATCTTTATATTGGTATGGCCCCATCGGGTCGCTACCTTCACTTTCTAGGATGTGAGTTCTTTGCTCACCCCAACCGGCTTCAACACCTGCGGTATAAATAACATACCAGCGTGTGCCTTGTGGTGTTTCAAAGGGGAAAAACTCAAACGCCCAAAAGTTACAACAACGTGATGGATCATCACCGGTCCAAATATTATGCGCGGGGGCATCAGCGAGGCCTGCAATAGTTGGCGATTTACGCATTACTAATTCAGACGCCCACGTTGTGGTAGTTAAGTAATAATTACCTTGGTAATAGTGCATCCATGGATCGGCACCATTGCGAAATAGTGGGTTAGCAAAAGTTTCATCCGCTATTTGCGTTAATTGGCTCACCTCTTTTGTGGCCATCGCTTTAGCGCCATCAACAGTGTGTGAATTTTGCTGACAAGCCGCCAAAGTTAATAAACCAGCGGCTATACATAGTAAGCCTGATTTTTTAATTAGGTTATTAATTGTTTTATTCATTATTGTTACTCATATTTTATAGACTGTTTACGTATTTTATTTGCTGATAGTACTTACATAACTATCTAAAGTTTTAGCATCTACACTTGGCCATTGGCTTTCATCCCAAATAAGCTCTGACAATTTTAATTTTTGTAAGCCGTTATCTGCTGATTCATAAGCGTGATAAACCAAATAGTCCTTACTATTAAATTCATAAGCACTGTTATGCCCTAAGCCCGGCCAAGCTTTAGTACCTTTGAGTAAAATACTGCCGCCACCTTGTGCCATGTCTTTACCTGCTTTATCGAGATAAGGACCAGTCACTGATTTGGAACGCCCCATGGCTAAATGGTAAGTACTGTCATCAGCACGACAACATAAACCGTAAGAAACAAATAAGTAGTAATAGTCATTTTTCTTAAAAATAAACGGTGCTTCTATTTGTGCAGCCCCCGGCTGCGCTTCATTGGTAAAGGCAGCTCGATCTAATTTAGCGATGGTTGACCATACTTGTGGCTCCGCCAGTGACGTTAAGCTATCCGCTAATTTAACGATTTTTAATCCACCCCAAAACGAACCAAAGCTCATCCAAGGAGTACCTTCTTCATCAAAAATAACAGCAGGATCTATCGCATTAAATGAATCACGGTGCGGAATAGACTGTAAAACAATGCCTTTGTCTTGCCACTTATAATCAGGAGAGCTTGGATTTAAAGTTTTATTAACGGTAACTCCCATTGCAGAGGTATTTTTACCAAAAGCTGATACCGAATAATAAAGGTAGAACAAACCGTTATGTTCAATAATGTCGGGCGCCCATAAATGCCCATCAAAAGTAGCTGAAACGTTTTTTGCCCAAGTAGGCTCAGTAGCGAATGCACGGTCTGAATAATGCCAGTTAGTTAAATCTGACGATTTATAAATGGTAATACCTGGGTCGGTGCTAAATAAATAGTAGCTATCCCCTTCCTTAATAATCACAGGATCATGAATATCCAACTGCGGTAACTTTTCCGCTTGGCAACCAAAAGTTAATGTTGACAACAATAAAGCGCATAGACCACGCTTAACCTTATCTCTCCACCAAGTTAATAACGACAAAACTAAACTCCCGATAATGTATTTATGTTAATAATTTTTGTTAAAGTACTATTGTATGATGAATGATACTAGCATACTATTATCATCAAAAGGTACACTCTATATTAAGAAATTTCACAAATAAGCACCTAGTATGCCTATTTGAGTTGATAAAAAAGGCGAGTAAATGAGTTCACACAAACTTTCACTATTAGAAAAAGTTGGCTACGGCTCCGGCGATATGGCGGTAAACGTGGTTATCTCTTCGATGATGTTAATCATCACGTTTTTTTATACCGATGTCTTTGGCTTAAAACCTGAAGATTTAGCGGTACTATTTTTAGCGGTACGTTTAATTGACGCGGTTACTGATCCGCTAATGGGGGTGATTACCGATAAATACACTACCCGCTGGGGTCGTTATCGTCCTTACTTTTTAATAATGGCTATTCCCTTTGGTATTTCGGTTTTTTTAACCTTTAGTACCCCCGATTGGGACTATAACAGTAAATTAGTGTGGGCATATTCAACTTATATCTTAGTAACTATTATGTTTACTATCGTGACTATTCCTTATATCTCCATTATTGGCGTAATGACCGATAATCCGAAAGAAAAGTTATCCGCTAATGGTTATCGTTTATTTTTTGCTAAAGTAGCAGCGTTATTAGTAACTTCTATTGTGCCTATTTTAGCAAGCTATTGGGGCGGTGAAGATATTGCCGCTGGCTATCAGTTTGCTATGGGGTTAATGGCAGTTATGGCAGCCCTACTGTTCATCTTTTGTTTTTTTACCACTACTGAGCGAATCGAACATAAAGTTGAAACTAAACCGTTCTTGTCCCAAGTCAAATTGTTGTTGAAAAATGACCAATGGTTAATCCTGTGCTCTATCTGTGTTGTAGGTACTATTGGCTACGTGATTCGCGGTTCAGTGGCTTTATATTACGCTAAATACTATTTAGGCGGCGATGCCGCTATGTCATCAGCCTTTCTCTCGACCGGTGTGGCTGCCGCCATTATTGCTATGGTTGCATCAACTTGGATCACTAAACATTATTGTAAGATAAAATTATTCCGCTATAGCCAACTACTAGTAGGTTTACTAAGCGTTATTATGTTTATATTTGTTGCCCCTGGCGATATGGTTTTAGCTTTTATCTTGTATTTCACCTTGTCGTTTGTTGTTGATTTACATGCACCGGTGTTCTGGTCAATTATTTCTGAGGCGATTGATTACGGTACAGTAAAAACCGGTGAACGTGTTTCTGGTTTAGCTTACGGTGGCATTTCCTTCGCACAAAAATCAGGTATGGGCTTAGCGGGCTTTATTGTTGGTATGTTATTAGCCTACTTTAACTATCAACCAGGAGTAGAACAAACTGCATTTACCCTCACTGGCATTGCCTTAATGCTCTCTATTATCCCCGGCGTTTTCCACACTATTATGGGCTTGTTAATGTTCAAATATAAAATTAACAATGAAAAATATGAACAGCTTAAAAACGAGTTGGCCGCTAACCAGATAAAAACTAGCAAGCAAGAAACCACTCAAATGAACGCTAATGGTCCAACACCAGCAGCAACTGTATAATCTAAAACTGGAGTCACAAGTGACTAGACTTACCCCATTAATTGAACAACGTGCCGATCCGTATATTTATAAGCACACTGATGGCTATTATTATTTTACCGCGTCAGTGCCCGCTTACGATCGTCTTGAATTACGCCGCGCTAAAACCATTGAAGGTTTAGCGACTGCTGAAACCTTTGATGTTTGGCATAAGCCTGATACCGGCCCATACTCTGATTTAGTTTGGGCGCCCGAAATTCACTTTAACTTTTCTAATGGCGAGGGCGCTTGGTACATATATGTTGCCATAGCACCAAGTCGTGAAATTAAAGACGATTTATTTCAGCACAGAATGTATGTATTACGTTGTAATGATGACAACCCACTAACCGGTGACTGGGAATTCTTAGGGCAACTTGATACCGGCATAGATACTTTCTGCTTAGATGCCACGACTTTCACTCATAACGATCAGCTCTATTATTTATGGGCACAGAAAGAAAATGGTATTCGCGGTAACAGTAACCTGTACATTGCTAAAATGGATAGCCCTGAAAAAATTAGCTCAACACCGGTAATGTTAGCTAAACCTGAGTTTGATTGGGAAACGGTCGGCTTTTGGGTTAATGAAGGTCCTGCAGTGTTAAAGCGTAACGGTAAAATATTTATCGCCTACTCTGCCAGTGCTACCGATGAAAACTACTGCATGGGCTTATTAACTGCCGATGACAGTGCCGATTTACTTGACCCTGATAGTTGGTCAAAAGCACAACAACCGGTATTTGCCAGTTGTTTTGAGCACGGCGTTTACGGCGCTGGCCACAACAGCTTCACTAAAGGTGAAGACGACGATACTGATATTTTAGTGTATCACGCGCGTACATATACCGAAATTGTTGGTGACCCATTATGGGATCCAAACCGTCACACTTACGTAAAAGAAGTGCGTTGGAATGACGACGGTTTACCCGTTTTTGGTAAACCTTCAATTCAAGAATAAACAAGAATGTTTGAAGCTTCTAAATTTACAATGATTTAGGGGCTTTTTTATGTGAAGATAAAATACAACCATAAGAATAATATTATGAAAAAAATAGTCTTATTGCTTAGCTTTATAATCGTAAGTTTAGCTCAACAGTCATGTACCAGTAATACTGTTAACGACAAACCCACTTCCACACTTAATGATCTAATCACTCCTATTGCACTGAAACAAGTAAGAATAACCGACGGCCCCTTCTTTCACGCCCAGCAAACTAACCTAAATTATTTACTGGCGATGGATCCTGAACGTTTATTAGCGCCCTACCGCCGTGAAGCAGGTTTAGTATCAACGGTTGATAGCTACCCTAATTGGGAAAATACTGGTTTAGACGGTCATATTGGTGGCCATTATTTAACCGCACTGTCGTTAATGTATGCTTCTACCGGTAATAAAGAAGTACTGCGCCGGCTAACTTACATGATTAACGAATTAAATAAATGCCAAGAAGCACACGGTAACGGGTATTTAGGCGCGGTACCCGGTGGAGCACGCGTGTGGAAAGAAATTGCTAGCGGTAAAATTGAGGCAGATTTATTTACGCTAAATAAAAGTTGGGTTCCTTGGTATAACATTCATAAAGTTTTTTCAGGTATGCGTGATGCTTACCTCTATACGGACAACAAACAAGCAAAAGCTATGTTAATTAACTTTAGTGATTGGATGTTAACACTTAGTAATAACCTTACCGACGAACAATTACAAACCATGTTACGTACCGAGTATGGTGGTTTAAATGAAACTTTAGCTGATGTTTATGACATTACCGGAGAACAAAAATATTTAACACTCGCTAAACGTTACACTGAAATAAAACTACTCAACCCATTACTTGCTAAAGAAGATAAATTGACTGGCCTACACGCCAATACTCAAATACCTAAAATTGTTGGTGTTGCCCGTATTGCTGCCTTAAATAATGATAAATCATGGCTTGATAGTGCTGATTACTTTTTCCAGCAAGTAGTGGGTGAAAGAACTGTTTCTATCGGCGGTAATAGCGTGCGGGAACATTTTCACCCCAGTGAAGACTTTTCAAGCATGGTTAAAGATGTTGAAGGCCCTGAAACCTGTAATACCTACAACATGTTAAAACTATCGAAACTTTTATATCAAAACAAAAAAGATTTAAGCTATATAGATTATTACGAACGTGCTTTGTATAACCATATTTTATCTTCTCAGCACCCTGTTCACGGTGGTTTAGTTTACTTTACGCCAATGCGACCTAATCATTACCGTATGTATTCAGCCCCGTCTGAAGGTATGTGGTGTTGCGTAGGTTCAGGTATTGAAAATCATGCTAAATATGGTGAGCTAATTTATGCACGTAGTAGCAATAATTTCTTTGTAAATTTATTTGTAGATTCCGAAGTAACCTGGTCAGAAAAAAACATTAAGTTTTCTCAAAAAACACAATTCCCTGATCAAGATACCACTGCAATTACAGTACACAACAACGGTAAGTTTACACTTAATATTCGTAACCCTATTTGGTCAAACAACCTAAGTGTTAAGGTGAACAATAAAGCGATAAAAGTTAATGGAAAAGCTGGCGAGTATGTAAAAATAACCCGCGATTGGCAACAAGACGATGTGGTATCGGTACACTTACCAATGCAAACTACCTTAGAGCAATTACCTGATCAGTCTAACTACTATTCAGTTGTTCATGGCCCTATCGTACTAGCAGCCAAAACTAATCCATTTAAGGATGAAAAACTTAACTTTATTGCTGACAGTAGTCGTATGGGACATATTGCCCAAGGGCCTATGTGTGAACTAACAGAAGCGCCACTATTTATTAGTAACGGCACTGAGTTTTTACAACACATTAAAGCACTAGATGGTGATGAACTACGCTTCTCTACTACTGACGCAACAATGAATCAGGAAGCTTCATTAGAGTTGATTCCATTTTTCCGGTTACATGACAGTCGCTATACAGTTTATTTTCCGCAATCTAGCGCTGAAAATTGGCAACAGAAAAAGCAAGATTTAGCAGCTGAATCACAGCGTGAAAAAGCATTGGCAGAACAAACCTTAGATTTAATTATTCCCGGTGAGCAACAACCAGAAGCGGATCATTTCTTTAAAGGCGATAACAGTGAAGCTGGCTTAAATGGTATTCGTCATTGGCGCCACGCCCGTGATTGGTTTAGTTATCGCTTAAATGCCAAAGGCGAGCAAAAGCCAATTTTACGTTTAACCTACTTTGGAATAGATAGCGATAGAACATTCGATATTTTAATTGATGATAAACACCTAACAACCGTGAGTTTAACTGGCGGAAAAGGTCCTAATTATTATTCGGTTGACTACCCTATTCCCGCAAAGTTATTACCACAAGACGGGCAATACTTTAGAGTGAAATTTAAAGCGCATACAGGCTCTATTGCGGGTGGATTATATGAAGTTCGTTTAATGAAAAATTAACCCTAAAACATGTATTAATAAGCCAGCTGGTAACCTTTTAACGAGAATTTATCAACTGGCTTAACCATTTCACACGTTAACTCCCTAAGCATCTATTATTTTTACCTACTAAAAACCCTTTCACACAACTACAGTGATATTCGTAGACACTTGAAATATAAAGAATAAAACAAAAATAATAGCTAAATCACTAATAAAATCAAACTGGTATGACAAGACAGTAAAAAAGCCCTTTCTTTATTTGTATTACCATAATACTATTGGTTATATTGACTGCAAAAACAAGGCATTTTTGCTCAACAAATAAGACCAAACTATAACGAAATAACATACTAATAAATTATAACTATAGAGAAAATCATATGAAAAGTTCGACATTGAAAAATACATGGAAGGCAACAGCGTTAGTGGGCATGTCATTACTAACAACAGTAGGTTTTGCTCAACAAATTGACAATGGAACTTATGTCATAAAAAATAAATTCAGCGGTAAAGTGTTAGATGTCCTTAATGCCTCATCTGATGAAGGTACTAGTATTATTCAGTACACTAATACCGGTGCAAGCAATCAGCTATGGAATGTTAATTATGTAGGCAGTGGTAGATATTCTATAACTTCAGCAGCTACAGGTAAGGCGATAGAAGTTTATAATTGGGATACTAACGATGGGGCTGATATTGCACAATTTAGCTATTGGGGTGGTGAATCTCAAAAATGGGCACTAGCCGACCAAGGTAGTGGTCATTTTAGCATGATCAATGCATTCTCAGGAAAAAGCGCTGAAGTATATGACTGGAGTACAGCAAATAACGCTAATATCTCTCAGTGGAGTTTTTGGGGTGGAGATAGTCAATTATGGGAATTTCACTCTCTAGATACTGGCGCATCTTATCATTGGCCAACAACTGGAAATATCGTTACTCATGATCCAACCATGGTCGAAGAAAATGGTACCTATTACGAGTATCAAACCGGTGACGGTATCTTTGGTAAAGTCTCTTATGATGGCGTTGAATGGCTTCCTTTAGATGCTGTTTTACCCAATGGTCTAAGTTGGTGGAGCAACTACGTACCAGGGCATAATGGTATTGATGTTTGGGCACCTGATGTTAGAAAATATAACGGCAAAGCCTACATGTATTATTCAATCTCTACTTTTGGCTCTAATCAATCAGCTATTGGCTTATTATCCGCCAGTAGTTTAGCGGCAAGTGACTGGCAAGATGAAGGTGTTGTAACTTATACCACCACAGCGAGTGGCCACAACGCCATTGACCCAGACTTAGTATTGGATAAAGACGGTAGCCCATGGTTAGTATATGGCTCTTGGTTTAACGGTATTAAAGTAACACGCTTAAATGGCGGCACGATGAAACCTACAGGTAACTTATACTCAATAGCAGCACGCTCTGGTGGTATTGAAGCACCAAGTATTACTTATCGTAACGGTTACTATTATTTATTTGTTTCAACAGGTAAATGTTGTGCCGGTGTCGACAGTACTTATAATATTGAATATGGTCGCTCAACAAGTATCACCGGACCTTATTTAGACAAAAATGGTAATGATATGCTTAACAGTGGCGGAAGTGTATTAGATGCCGGAAATAATGTTTGGGTAGGACCTGGTGGGCAAGATATTATTGGTAACAATACTATCGTTCGACATGCCTATGATGCAACCGATAATGGCTTACCTAAATTACTGATCAGTAAGTTAAATTGGGATGCTGATGGCTGGCCAAGATATTAATTTTTTCGTTGAGTCAGCGTTTGCTATTAAGTTGGTTTTGTAAAAAATCAACTAAATAACAAACTATTTGTAACAGAGAAAACACTGGCAAATAGTTTGTTAAATACCTATCAATACTAGCGACAACATTATTGATAGGTATTCATATTTATTGGTTAATCAATTCAAATACCTGATTATTATTACCAGCCACGCACTGCCATTGCATAATATTTGCCCCGTCAGCAATTGAAATACCGGCAACATCAATACATAACCCGCTGTTACGATTAACGATTTGATATTTATTACCGCCTTGTGCAACAAAACGGAATTGTTGGTTGGTGCCGGATTGATAATCCCATAATAAAATATTAGCGCCATTCGCAGTAGATCTTGATTCTATATCGAGTGATTTTTCTGGTGCATTAACCGGTGAAATCCGGTACCACTGCCCGTCTACTTGGCTAATTTTCCATTTTTGACAATCATTATTCAACCATGACCATTGCTGAATATTAGTGCCATTATTAGCTGAGCAATAATTTACATCTATTGCTTTGCCACTATGCACTGGCATGAGTCGATAATTACCATTGGCAACCGTCGCTGAAGTCGTTGAATCAAGAAAAGCATCCAATGCTGGTGTCGGTTGATTGGTGTTAGGGTTCCATGCCCCTAATGTATATCCATTCCAGTTTGATGACTGTGGTTCCCAATAAAAGATCCCTAGACCGCGATTGTCATCAACCGCTTTTGCTTTGGCAATAACATCGGCTACTATCGCTTTAGCCTCTGCATGATCCCAAGGTACACCGACTTCAGTAATCATCACGTCACTCCCGTAGCGTGATACCATATCATTTAAGTTGGTTAAACACTGCGCATTAGCCGTTTGCCAATCAATGTCTGCTGCATTGGTAGGATAGCTTGAAGCGCCAATAACATCCCATTTTCCGCCATTGGCAGCTAAGCCATCAAAAATCCAACGAAAATTCGCATTGTCATGACAGTTGGCTAAATGCACAATCACTTTAGCCTCAGGAAAAACCGCTTTACTGGCATCATAGCCACTATTCGTTAACCACGCATAATTTTGCATACTATCTGAGGCTCGACCTTCTCCCCAGATCATGCCGTTATTGGTTTCATTCCCTACTTGCACCCATTCAGGGGTAATACCGGCATCCTTCAGTGCAGTGAGAGCATCATAGGTATGCCACCAAACAGCGGTCATTAGTCCATCAATGTCATAGGTTTGCCACGCACTAGGTTTAGTTTGCTGACCAGGATCTGCCCAAGAATCACTATAATGAAAATCTATCATAATGCGCATACCTGCCGCTTTCGCTTTCTGTGCTTTTACAATCACATCGTCAATACTACTATAATAACCATCCGCAGGATTTACCCATACTCTCAAGCGAATAGAATCCATGTCATGAACTTTTAAAATAGCGAGTACATCTTGCTGAACACCACTATCGTTTTTAAATACAGCGCCACTTGCTTCTTGCTCTGACAACCAGCTTACATCTGCCCCCTTAGCAAAATCTGCCGCATTAACTTGTGCTGCTATTAGCCATAGCAAACCAATGCTAGCGCCCGAATTAAATATATTTATTAATTTTCTAATCATAGTTATTACCTCTATATATTGTTGTTATTATCATTCACAACCCACAACAGGGTAAACGCTTACCCTTAAAAGATCAATGAATAAGCGGTAATTATTGACATGAACCTTAATTAACCAATAAAAACAAGGGTTACACAAGATTACAACCACCAAAGAAAGGAAAACGCTTACCTTGATACTACCTAAAAATTTATATCTATTTATTGTAAGTGGTTTCACTAAATAGGCTTACCATACAATAAGCAATCGCATAAAAGCAGCCCATATAGACATTGAAGTTGCACTGTAGATTGGCTGATAATTTAGGTATTAAATGTCTATAATTAGGGGCTGTTGATCAAACATAAAAAAACCTTGCTAAATTCATATTTAACAAGGTTTTATATTTCATAACCTTAGTCGGGTTTAAGGTGTTATCGGCTCAAGGGTAAAGCCATATTGATAATGCCCTGATGGGATTTGATAGTCAGGGTGAGGCAGTGCTCCCCAAGAATTATCACCCGCTATGCCCATTTGCTTCCAATCAATATTAACATTGACTAAGTCTTTAATCTTCACTTCGCTGCCATGTAAGCGCACCGCTTTACGATCATGTTGCAAGTCACTATTAAGCATGGGGAGTGCCGAAATACTTAATAATTGGTGGCCTTTAACACGAAGCCCCCTACCTTGCCCATTAGTTAGCGTAAACCAACGAACATCGGTTTTATTGCCTGTTTCTTGCGGTCGAGCATAATCATGATACTGCTCATTTACATGTGATTGATAAATAGCGACAGCTGCTGAGCTATTACGATCAATATAGTTTTCATGTGGGCCACGACCAAACCAAGTAAAGTGCTTGTAATCGCCCTGCAATACCATGTTCATGCCTACTTTAGGTAACATCGGTGAACGCCATTGCTGTGGATAAAAGTCTGCGGTAATGTCAATAACGCCTTGGCTATTAATCGTATATTGAGTAACAAACCTAGCGGCATTTTCACCTAGCAGATGCTCGGTATGAATAACTACCTTCCCATTGGCTAATTGCTTAGCTGTGATTAATTCAAGCTGCTGCTGCTCACTGGCCTGCTGCCACATTGCTAACTTTGTAGGTAATTGCGCACCGTAATCATTGTCAGTAGGTACCCGCCATAAATTTGCCGCTAAGCCTTGTTTAATCAGTTCACTGCCATCAAGGTTATACGATAAAATACTCCCCATTTGCTTATTAAATGCTAAGGTAAAGCGATTGCCCTTAATCAAAATTTGTTGTTGATTAGTGTCCATGGTTAATACCTGAACACCAGGAGCATCACTGGTATTAGTGGTATTAGTGGTTTTTTCGGCAGAAAATATTGGTTGCGTAAGTGCAAATTGATGCCATGCCACTACGTCGCCTTCAGCAATAAATGCCGTATGTTCCGCTGTTGCTGTTGCTCTTATCGTTAAGTGGTATTCCGCATTTTTCTCAAGCAGGTAATCCACTAAATCAATAGTGAACACTTGTTTTCTTCCTGCCTTAGCATTAAGGTCGGTTAATTTTCCTTGCTTAACTTGTTGGCCATTTTTAGCTAAAATCCAATCATAGTTATAATAATCGGCACTGGTAAAATCATGATTATTTTCCAAGACAAACGTATAAGATGCTAGGTCAACACTGCTGAAATACAAGGGTTGATACACCTTTTTTAATTCCCAAGCATGGGGGTTCAATGTTCGGTCTGACTGGAGAATACCGTTGGCTAAAAAATTATCTGAATCAGGCCTTGGGCTTTCACCAAAATCACCACCATACGCCATAATGGTTTCGCCATGTTGATTGGTTTTTAACAAGGTTTGATCAACCCAGTCCCAAATAAAGCCTCCTTGTAATTGTGGGTACTGATAAATCAAATCCCAATATGCTTGTAAATTACCTAAGCTATTGCCCATCGCATGGGCATATTCTGCTTGGATCATTGGCTGTTTAGGATTACTTTGCGCCCAGTCTTCCATCTCATGCAGAAAGTCATACATGGGGGTATAAATATCGACATAGTCTAAGGCTGAATGTCCATCAACGGTGCCCCAACCTCCATAAGTAACCGGCCTCGTTGGCTCATTTTCTCTGATCCAAGCAGTCGCTTGTTCAAATGCAGTGCCAAAGCCTGCTTCATTACCTAACGACCATAAGATAATTGACGGGTGATTTTTATCGCGCTGCACCATTCGCTGAATACGATCAATGTGGGCGGCTTGCCATTCTGGCTGATAGCCTAGAAAATGTTGCTGCTGAGCCTGGGTATTGGTATTCCCTTGGCTAGTGCCTTTTTGCATATATTCATGGGACTCAATATTGGCTTCATCTAAGATATATAAACCATATTGATCGGCTAGATCATAAAAGCGCGGATCATTGGGGTAATGAGAGGTACGAACCGCATTAACATTAAGCTGCTTCATTAACTTAATGTCTGCGATCATCCCCGCTAAACTTAGCGCTTTACCTGTGCTGGCATCGTGCTCGTGACGATTAACGCCACGAATAGTCACCGCTTTACCATTAACCAAAAACTGGCCATGTTTCATTACTAAGTTTCTAAAGCCAATTTGTTGTTCAATAACTTGTCTTTTACCATTAAACTCGGCGTTAATGGTTAACGTATAAAGTTTAGGGATTTCTGCTGACCAAGCTTGAATATTTTTAATAACACCAGTTAGTGCTATTCGTTGTTGATCAGTGACCTCAAGCTCATGCTGTTGTGCCAATAATAGCTTACCATTATCGTTAACATTAATAGAAAATTTAGCGGTAATCGGCTGATTTGTTTTTGAAGCAATATCAATCGCTAAGTTAAATTTTCCATCAGAAAAACTATCATCTAAATCAGCAATAACAGTAAAATCTTTGATATGTGTTGACGGTGTTGCATAAACAAATACTTCGCGATCTATACCGCTTAAACTCCAGGCATCTTGATCTTCTAAATAACTACCGTCAGACCAGCGATAAACTTCAACGGCAACCTTGTTAGAGCCAGGGATGACAAAATCAGTAATATCAAACTCTGCTGGTAGCTTAGAGCCTTGGCTATAACCAACTTTCTTGCCATTTACCCATAGGTACATCGCCGAATTTACCGCGCCAAAATGTAACTTAACTTGTTTTCCTTGCCAATGAGTAGGCACTTGAAACTCTTTTATATAAGAGCCTACTGGATTATATTCATGAGGAATAAAGGGTTGGTTAGCAGGAAAAACATAATCTATATTGACGTAATGAGGAATACCATGACCGAGCAACTCCCAATTACTTGGTACCGGTATTTTCCCCCACGTTGAGTAATCAAAATTAGCTTGCCAAAAATGTTTAGGGCGTTCTGCAGGCTTTTTTACCCAGTTAAAATACCAATCACCGTTTAGCGATAAATAATAAGCAGACTTTTCGCGTTGTTGTTTTTTGGCTAATTCACTTGTTTCATAAGCGTAGAACGTTGCTCGAGCAGGTAATTTGTTTATCGCAAATATTTCAGGGTTTTCCCACTCAACTTCCCCAACATTTTTTTGTCGCATGTCAGGGTTAACTTGTTCTATTTGGGCATTACTACAGGCTGATAGCACACCAGCCAAGGCAAATAAAATACTACATAGTAAGTTATTTTTTAATAGTGTCATCATTGCTTATATGGACTCCTCGTATTGTACAAGAAAAACTTTTAAAATTTTAGATGCGCGCTTATATTCGGGCTCATAATGGGAAGCTATCCCGGCCACTTTGATGTATTCGCACCTTCATGCCTATTCTCCTTCACGACATTCTATATGTTCAGAGCAAAACTCAGGCTATTGAAGGTTGGTCTAACCTTTTTTAAGATCTTTTTTGTAGCAATTTTAATTGTTAGTTTCTAATTAATTTCTAGTAATTATTAAGCGGCTATTAATACAGGGTTGTAATCTGTATTATTTTTCAATAGTGCATATGCGGTGCGTGCGTTTTTATTTGCTAACGCCATTGAGGCACAATTAGCACCTCTACGCTCTATTAAGGCTTTAAGCCAGCGCTCTTTTTCAGTTTTTGCCGGTCTGTTTTTAAGTTTGGAAACCACCGCTCTTGCGCCTAAAAAAAGACAACTTCGTAGTGGTTTATCGCATGAACTTTTCCCTACCGAGCCTAGCTGTACTTTTCCACCACTGCTATGTTGCTTGGGGGTAAGCCCAATACAAGCAGATACTTGTCTACTACTTTTGAAATGCTCACCACTACCTAATTGTATTTTCAATCTCATAGACGTTATAGGCCCAACACCTTCAAGTTTCATGAATCTTTTACAATCATCATCTTGTCCTGTTAACTGTATTAACCCTTTGTTCATTACTTGAAAATCATCTTCTAGACGGGAATATAACGCCCACATTTGAAAGAGGCTTTTACGCATTGGCATAGATAACTGATTTTCAGCATCTTCTAAAATTTCAGGTATCCGTGCTTTAAAGCTTTTGATACTTTTATTGATAATGATGCCAAATTCTAGCAGTAAGCCACGCACTTGATTAGATAACTGAAGCTTTTGTTTATCAAGTAAATCTCTCATTTTTCCAACGGACTGCAGACCTTGCTCTTCAACGGTTAACACCCTTGCTGGTTTTATATTGGCAGCTCGGGATGCCACGGCAATAGCGATAGCATCATTGGCATCTGTTTTTTGACCTGTTCTAAAGGGTTTAACTTGTTTGGGCGGTATAGGCATAACTTTATGGCCTAAAGATTTAGCAAACCTTGCCCAGTAATGAGCTCCGCCACAACTCTCCATAGCAACCAGAGAAAGTTTTTGCTTAGTGAGCCATTCTTTTAATTTTGCTCGGCTCATTGCTTTGTTGAAAGTTATTTTTCCATTGGGTGTCATAATACAAACTTGAAAAATATCTTTTGCTAAATCGATAGCAATTACGTTACATTGTGTCATTGTGTGGACTCCTGGTAAAAGTTGATTTGAGTGAATGCTTTTC
>Ga0105355_10001850_pt1 | contig 19373 bp, 23 predicted proteins | sample GOMGulsemesocosm_2_FD_83508 | JGI IMG/M metagenome (GOLD analysis project Ga0105355, IMG submission 83508) | Methane-oxidizing microbial communities from mesocosms in the Gulf of Mexico - GOM9C Gulf of Mexico | ecosystem: Environmental > Aquatic > Marine > Cold seeps | place: Gulf of Mexico... | reverse complement strand
CAATAGAAACAAAAGGACGTTTTGGTTCATTTACAATGTGGTGAAAAAATTTAATTTCTTTTGCTAATAAAAAACCTGCCGCTTTATGCGCTTTATCAAAATGTTTTGTAATAGCTTCTACAGAAGCATGAGCTCTGTGAGACACACCAAAAGCATCATTAATATAAACATCAGCCATTGATGCTAAAGTAGCAGCAAATTCTTCATCGTTAGAAGTTTCACCTGGATTGTAACGTACATTTTCAAGTAATAATATTTCACCTGCTTGTAAGTTTTCAGCAATCTCCAACGTATCAGGCTGAATAACGTTTTTCGCCATTTTAATTTCTTGTTTTAAAAGCGTATGCAAGCGTTTTGCAATAGGTTTTAAAGAATATCTTTCATCGTATTTATCTTTGGGTCGTCCAAAATGTGATGCTAGAATAACAGCACAATCATTGTCAATACAATATCGAATCGTATTTAATGCTGATTTAATTCGTCTGTCATCTGTAATATTAAAATATTCATCCATAGGAACATTAAAATCACATCTAATAAAAACTTTTTTTCCGGATATATCTAAACTTTTAATTTCTTGTAATTTCATAAAAAACCTATTTCTTAGCTACAAAAATAGCCATGTCGATTAATCTAGAAGAATAACCCCATTCATTGTCATACCACGTCATAACTTTAATCATATCATCCCCAATTACTTGTGTTAAATCTGAAGCTACAATAGTAGAATTTGTATTTCCTATTAAATCACTAGAAACCATCATATCATTATCAACAGCTACGATTCCAGCTAATTCTTTTGATTTTGATTCAAATAAAGCATTGATTTCTTCTTTTGTTGTTTTTTTAGAAACAACAAAGTTCACATCTACCATTGAAACATTTGGTGTTGGAACTCTTACACTTTGACCATGAATCTTACCATCTAAGTGAGGCATAATCAATTTCATAGCTTTAGCAGCTCCTGTTGAAGTAGGAATCATATTTTGAGCCCCTGCTCTTGCTCTTCTTTTATCTTTTTGATGTTTTACATCTAAAATATTTTGATCATTTGTATACGAGTGAATGGTTGTCATTAGAGCTTTTTCTATTCCAAAAGCATCATCAATTATTTTAGCAACAGGTCCAAGGCAGTTGGTAGTACAAGAAGCATTAGAAACAATTTTTTCGCCCTTATACTCATTTTCATTTACACCCATAACAAAAGTAGGCGTTGCATCTTTTGCAGGTGCAGACATAACAACTTTTGCTGCGCCATTATCAATATGAACTTGACACGCTTCTTGTGTTAAATAAGCGCCTGTACATTCTAAAATAACTTCTGCGCCACAATCTTTTGAAAAAGACAATTCTTTTGCATTTCTGGTTGAATATAATTTTGCATTTACATTTCCCATTTTCAAGTAACCATTTTCTACTTTAACGTCACCTTCAAATGTTCCATGAACTGTGTCATACTTTGTAATATATTCTAACATAGACAGCTCTGCTGTGTCGTTTATTGCAACTAACTCAATATCATTTCGTTTTGCTATAATTCTAGCAACACATCTACCAATTCTTCCAAAACCGTTAATTGCGACTTTAATTGCCATAATGTCCCTTTATTTAATGCAGTATTATCAATACCCACTGTATAATTTTGAGATATTTTATCCAAAAGTTGCTATAATAAACGTTAAGTAATATTGTAAGTTTAAATTATATTTTTATCAGACTAAAAAAAGAAAAAAACTTTCTTTAGTTTTTAAAAAAATAATTTAAAATAAGGATTAGATAAGTGAAAATTGGTATTTTTGGCGGTAGTTTTGACCCTCCTCATATAGGGCATAAAAAAATCGTTAAAAAAGCGCTCAAAAAATTAAATCTTGATTTATTGATTGTTGTACCAACTTTTTTAAATCCTTTAAAAAACACATCTTTTTTGAATGCACGTTCTAGGTTGGACTTACTTAAAACCATCTTTTTTAAAAAAAAGAAGGTTTTTATAAGTGATTATGAAATTAATCAAAATCGTGCTGTTTATTCATTAGAAACAATTAAGTATTTAAAACATAAATACAAAAGCTGCCAAATCTATTTGATTATTGGTGCTGATAATTATAATTCTTTTGATAAATGGAAAGATCATGAAGAAATCAAAGAACTTTGCACCATAGTTGTTGCAAGTAGAAATACTTATGAAACAAAAAAAGATGATGATATTAAAAAACTAAAAGTGGATATTGACATCAGTTCAAGTGACATTAGAGGTTTTTTAAATCTTAAATATATTCCTAAAAAAATAAGAAAAAAAGTCAAAAAAATTTGGCAAAAAAAAGGGTTAAGCATTGGAAAGATGTGATCAAATAGTACACGTACTAAACGAAAAAAAAGCAGAAGATATTGAAGTTATTGATTTAAGATCAAAGAATTATATTGTTGATTATGTGGTTATTGCAACTACTTTAAATAATAAACATGCCTATTCATTATTGAATTATTTAAAAACAGATGTAAAATCTGATACGGAAGACTTTGTAAGAGTTGATGAAGATGACGATTGGACTGTTGTGGATTTAGGAGATGTTCTTATTCATTTAATGAGTGAAAAGTACAGAAAAAAATACACACTTGAAGATTTTTTATCACAATTAAATGATAAAGAAGCGTAAATAAAAGCCTAGCTTTTATTTACTACTTGGGTTTAATAAAACCTTAGAATAATTTGAAGTGGCGCTTTTAGCTCCACCCATATTATCTGTCAAAATTGCGTATCCTACGCCTACGGCTACAAGAATTAAAAACCATTTCATTACATTACATCCTTTGCTTTAATACCTAATAAATGAAGTCCTAATTTAATACTTAGTGCTACCATAGATAACATTTTTAGATATTCATCTTGTTCTTTACTGTCAATAATTCTGTGCTCATTATAAAACTTATGAACAGAAGCAGCCAAACCATGTAAATAGTCTGTAATCTTTTGCATATCTCTTTTAACAAAACCTTCTTCTAAAATTGCAGGCAATAAAAGTGCCTCGTATAATAAATTAAGTGCATCTTGATTGATATTTGTAAATTCAACATCTTTAACATCTGCAGGTGTTTTATTTGCTTTTTTAAAGAGCTGATTAATTCTAGCATGGGCATAATTAATATAGAAAGTGGGGTTTGTGCTGTCATGATTTTTTAAAGAATCTAAATCAAATTCTAAGTGCGTATCTGATTTTTTAGTTAAAAAGATAAATCTTAGTGCATCTGCGCCAATTTCTTTTGTAATATCAGACATCAAAATTACAGTTCCTGCACGTTTAGACATTTTATACGGTTTTCCACCTTGTAATAAAGAAACCAACTGAGATAAAATAATCTCTAATTTAGAAGAATCATAACCAGAGTACTCAACACTAGACTTCACTCTTTTTATATATCCATGGTGATCTGCACCCCAAATATTAATACAAGTATCAAATTTTCTATCAAATTTATCTTTGTGATAAATAATATCTCCTGCCAAATAAGTAGGCATTCCATTGTCTCTTACAACAACTCTATCAGAATCATCTCCATGCTCGCTTGATTTTAAATAGACTTTTTCGTCTTTAGTATATAAAGCGCCTTTTGCTTCAAGATTAGCTTTTGTTTCGTCCCACTTTGAATATAAATCAGATTCATATACAAATGAGTCAAACTCAATATCTAAATCTTTTAAATCTTTAGTAATAATATCTAATACTAAATCTTTTGCGAAAATTGCTATTTTTCGATAATTATTTTCATCATAAAAAATCTCTTTTCCAAATTCTTTTTCTACTTTTTGGGCAATATCTAATAAGTATTCCCCTCTATAGAATGTCTCTGGAAGCTCTACAACTTCATTATACAAAAATTCTTTTGCACATAAACACAGAGATAAACCAAGCATGTCCATTTGTGAACCTGCGTCATTTACATAATACTCTCGCGTTACATCATATCCAATATGATTCCCAACTCGTGTTAATGTATCCCCTAAGATAGCGCCCCTTGCATGTCCAATATGCAAAGGTCCAGTAGGATTAGCAGAAACATATTCTAAAAGAATTTTTTCTTTCTTTTCACTTATTTTTCCAAAATCAAAGTTCTCTTTTAACGCTTTATTACTCAAATCAAAAAGAAAATCTTTAGACAATCTAAAGTTAATAAAACCTTTTATCGCACTTACTTCTTCAAACATTACACAGGCATCAAATTCTTTGGCTAAATCTTGCGCAATTTGCATAGGATTTTTTCTTAACTCTTTTGCCAAAGAAAAAGCAACAGGCGTTGCATAATGTCCAAAAGAAATATCTTTAGGTTTTTCTAATACTACTTCTCTTTTTAAAATTTTTTCAATAAAACTTTTAACTAACTTTTGCAATTGTTTTCCTAAGCGTTTTTTGTTTCGTCTTTTTTACTTGACGTTTCTTTATCTTCATTCTTTTCTAGTTCTTCTTTTTTAGTAACTTCAACTGTTTCATCATCGTCTTCTTTAACAGCTTTTTTGAAGTTCTTAATTCCTGAACCCAAACCCTTCATTAATTCTGGTATCTTTTTTCCACCAAAAAGTAACAAAACTACAAATGCAATTAAAATCCATTCCACACCACCTGGCATTCCCATTTGACACTCCTGCGTTATTTTATTTTGAGGTATTATATCGGCTTAATGCTTAAAAAAAATATTGAGTCAAATAATATTGACTAAAAGAAAATCTTTTACAGCTGCTTGTTTTTACTTTTATTTTAAAAAGAAATGAAAAATCTTATAACCAGAAGCTGCTGCTAAAATAGAGCCACATACATTAAATAAAACATTTGCAAGACCTAGGAAAAAAGATGTTTCTAGAAGAAAAAAACTCTCAATAGCAAAAGTGGAGTAAGTAGTAAAAGCACCCAAAAAACCCGTGCTTAAAAAAGATTTACTTTCTGTTGAGAAATTTTGCACTGCAAAAAGTGCAAATAAACAACCAATTAAAAAAGAGCCAAGAAGATTTACTCCTAAAATACCATAAGGAAAATCACTTACAAATGTTTTATTCGACAAATGTACAATATATGCTCGTGCAATTGCACCTAAAAAACCTCCAAGCCCTACAGCTAATATCGTAGAGCCTGTCATTTTAAGCCTTTTTTAATTCGTTTTGTAAAACTTCATTCATTAGAATCTCAGTATCTTCAAACCATGTACTTTTTCTTTTTGCTTGTACGGGTTCTAAATAAATTACTTTGACTGTACCTGATGTAACTTTTAGATTTTGAGAATCTAAAATACCTCTTGTATTGATTAAAATAACAGGCTGAACTCTTAAGCCTAGTTTAGATGCAACCATAGAAGAACCTGCTTTAAACTTTAAAAGTTGCTCACCATTTGAGCGTGTTCCTTCTGGAAACATAGCAATAGGACGACCTTTTGATAATCTGTCTTTTGAATCATTGATTAATTTAATTAAACCAGATTTATTCTCTCTATCCACACTTATCATCTCAGGCATTTTCATAATATGTCCAAAAAAGAATAAATCCGTAATCTCTTTCTTTCCTACCCATGCTAAATGTTTCGAATGAATATGTTCCATAATGATAATATCTAACATACTTTGATGATTCATTAGTACCATATCACAAGATTCGTCTAGTTTTCCCACTTCTTCAATCTTGATTCCCAAACACATAACTTGAAACTTCATCCATATTTTAATTATCGTATGAATTTTCTTTTTAAAAAAGAACATGGCAACGACTACTATTCCTACAGTAATAGAAAATTGTATGAATATAAATAAAGCTTTAATTCTTGCTAACATTGTCTTCCTTAATCCAACCAATTACTTCAGTATTTTGATCATTTGTATTAAATAAAACCTTATAAAAACCGGCTTTATGATTTAATATTTCTACAAGTTGTTCTTTTTGTGTTTTGAAAAAAACCGTAGAATTTTTTGTTGGTAAAATATAAATAATTACATCTTTTTGGATAATAGCTGTTTTATTTGGCATTACAAATAAAATCAATAAAATCACAAATACAAGCGTAATAATAAGATAAATTAATTTTCGTTTCCACAAGGTAATAATAAAAAAGAAAAACAATAAAGCTGAAATGGCTATTTTTTTATAAAACTCAAAGTTTGAATTATTAGGGTTTAAATCACTTTGTGTTGAGATCAATTCATTTTCTAAAATAATAGGTAAATTAATACTTATAAAAGAGTTTGTTTTAAGACTGTAATAATTAAAGGCAATCTTTTTTGTATGAATAGGTACAATTACGTGGTAAATAAGATTTTGAACAGGATAAGATTCATCAAAAGAGGTGGAACCTTGTTCAAAATATTCTTCATCTAAAGTAAAATCTTCCAGATTTCCATTAATTGCAGAAAGGTCTAATACGGTTAATAATTCTTTATTATTATACTGTTTTGTTTTATAATTATTTACTATTAATTCTTTTGCAATTACGTTTGAAAACTTTTTATTTCCCTTTGCTAAGTGAGTAAATTCGAGTTTTAAGGGTTCTAAATATTCTGTTTCTTCAAGAATCCCATTATTGTAAAGTAAAATCTGTATACGGGGCATTACAAAATCTGCAGAATTTACTTTAAAATAAAATTTATTTTCATATTCTTGTTCATCTTTTTCGCTCCAAGCAGAATCCGAATTTAAAACACTAACATTTAACGCATCAATAAAACGTATATCAATTTTTTCATAATTATCTCTTGCTACTATTACTTTAATATCTACTTCAAAGGTTTGTTTTTGGTAAATCACATCGGGGAATTTTTTATAAGAAAGATAAAGAGTTTTAGCTTGCGATTGAGTATCTTCGCTTAAAAGAACTTCTTTGCTGTAATCTATTATTTCTTTTTCTTGTGCATTAAAAGCTGTGCTTTGCTTGTTTTTAATTTCATTTGTATTTTCTGTATCTTGTTTATTTTCTAGCGCTTCACTTGTAGAAGGAGAAGAAAAAACAGACACTTCTTTATCTTGCAGTTCTGAAGAAAAAAGAATTTGCGTAAATAAAAATAGAGCGAGTAAATATTTCATATCTGTCCTTGGTATAAGCAGCGAAGAGCTACTTATTTAAAAAACCTTCTAACATCTTAATTCCATCTGTTGAACCTAAAATTTCTTCTAGTGCACGTTCAGGATGTGGCATTAAAGCAAAAATGTTTTTATCTTTATTACAAATACCTGCAATATTTGAAACTGAACCGTTTAAGTTAATTTCTTTTGAGTCTTCATCGCAATATCGTAAAAGAATTTGATCATTTTTGATTAAATCTTCTAAACCGGCATCATCAATAAAATAGTTACCATCGTGGTGGGCAACTGGAATATTAAGTGTATCTCCAAGTTCAAGTTTTTGTAAAAAAGTATTATTATTTGATACTACTTTTAAAGGCACGATTTTAGAAATAAAATGTAATTTATCATTTCTCTTCATAGCACCTGGTAATAAACCAGCTTCTAAAAGAATTTGAAAACCATTACAAATACCTAAAATTTTTCCACCCTTAGCTGCATATTCTTGAACTGCATCCATAATAGAAGCAAATCTAGCAATAGCACCTGAACGTAAATAATCTCCATAAGAAAATCCACCAGGGATTACTAAGAGATCAGTATTTGAAGGTAATGTTGTTTCTTTGTGCCATATAATATTTACAGTGCAACCAAGTTTTTCAAAAGCATACTGTGTATCGTACTCACAGTTTGTTCCAGGGAATTGTAATACTGATACGTTCATTCTTTATCCTATAATTTCTATTGAATAATCTTCAATTACAGTATTTGCAAGTAATTTTTCACACATATTTGTAACTTCAGTTCGAGCAGCTTCTTCAGTTGAAGAACTTAGCTCAATAATAATTTGTTTACCAATTCTTACATCTTTAACAATATCTTTAAAACCTAAAGTATCTAAAGCATGATGAGTTGCTTTCCCTTGATCGTCTAATACACCTTTTTTTAATCCAATGTTTACAATTGCTTTCATTTATTACCTTCATATATATTTTTGCGATTATATCTAAAAGAGCTTTACAACACTTTTAGATAAGACCTTACTGTTTTTTAACTTATTTATTTAGTCTTTTCTCAATTGTTGAGTAAGCACTTAATATTCCATCTGTAATTGAAGAAGGAACTTCTACTTCTAGTTTTTCACCTACGTTTAAACTCTTCGCTTTTTCTTTCCACGAATTCTTTTTTGCAAAATCTCGAAGAATTTGTTTATCCATTGAAAGATAGTTTTGTTCATCAAAGTTTTCACGTGCAATAAATCTTGAACTTTCAGGAGTTAATACTTCATCTCCAAGAACCCATTGTCCATCTTTATCAACAAAGATTTCAAACTTTGTATCAACAACAACAATACCATTCTCTAATGCATATGCTGTAAAATCTTTAAACAGTTTTTCCATACTAGAAATAATCTCTGGGAATACATCTTTAACTTTAGCAGTATTTAAAGGTTCGTCTTTAATACCTTTTGTTGTAGGAGTAAAAATTGCAGTCTCAAATTTATGCCATTGTTTTAAATCTTTTGATAGTTCTAAACCATAAGGATCATTTCCATTTTGACAAGCTTCAAATAATGAGCCCGTTAAATAGTTTCTAAAAATAAACTCAAACTGTACAAGCTCACCATCAATTGTAGCTTCTAAAGGTTTGCAAAGCTCCATTAATTGACATCGTGGAGCAATAGCTAAAGATGAATCGATTTTCTCATCTAAAATAGCTGTTCTGATTCCAAACTCTTTTGCATAAGCAGCTCCATTATTTGAAATAGTTGTTTGAGAAACACCTTTACCAATAATTTCAAGATTTAAAGGAATATCAAAAACAGAACATCTGTCACTTCTTACTAATAATACTTTTTGATCTTCACCTGGACAGGTATAAAGATCTGCATTTTTACCAATATAAAATAAATTGTAACCTAAGTCTTCAAGTTCAGAAATACCTTTTTTAGAGGTCGTTTTTTTTGCTTCTGGCCATAAACCTAGTTCTACAATATCGCTAATTTTCATTTACTCTCCTAATTCATTATAATTAAACTTTTTAGAATATTAACACCAATTGTTAATTGATTGTCTAAAAGTAATTTTTCTTTTGTAATAATTGTTTTGTTTTCTTTTTCTTCTTTTTCCATCTTCAGTTTTCCATCAACTTTTTCAAGTTCACTTTTTAAATGTTTCTTTAAATCTGCTTCTTTAATTTTAAAATCATTTTCTTTTTCACTTACTGATTCACCTGCATAAGCAACAATATCAGGCGTAACACCTACTGCTTGTATTGTTCTTCCACTTGGTAAATAATACTTAGCAATAGTAATTTTAATACCTTCACTTTTATCTTTAGTAATTGGTAATACTGCTTGCACAGAACCTTTTCCAAACGTTTTATCTCCAACTACAATTGCACGTTTATGATCTTGAAGTGAACCTGCAACAATTTCAGAAGCAGAAGCACTTCCAATGTTAACAAGTACTACTAAAGGAGCTTTTGTTAAAGTAGCTCTATAAGAAGCAGTAAACTTCTCTTCATCATTAACATCTCTACCTTTTTGCGAAACAATAACACCCTTGTCAACAAAAAGATCCGTAACACCAATAGCTTGGTTTAATAAACCTCCAGGATTATTTCTTAAATCTAAAATAATTCCTTTGAATTTTTTATTCTCTTTAATGGCTTTACTTAAACCTTTTACTACTTTTCTATCAAAAGAACTCACTCTTAAATATAAAATATCATCACCAATGGTTTTTACATAAACGCTTTGAATTTTTATAATGTCTCTTATGATTTTAATCTTAATAGGTTTATTTTGACCTTTTCTTACAACTGTTAAAATAATAGGAGTTTTAGGTTTTCCTCGCATAAAACCAACGGCTTCATCAAGTGTAATATTCAAAGTAGATTTATCATCAATTTTTAGAATAATATCACTGGCTTTTACTCCTGCACGATCAGCTGGAGTATCATCAATAGGGGAAATAACAGTTAACGCTCCATCTCTCATTCCCACAGTAATACCTAAACCACCGAATTCTCCAGAGGTTTTTATTTTCATTTCTTTAAAATATTTTTTGTCCATATAAGTAGAATGAGCATCTAATTCTTGCATCAAACCTTTAAGTGCTTTGTTTACAATTTCTTCTAATTGTAAATCATCCACATAATACTTTTCAACTGTGCCAATAACTTGAGTTAACTTCGATAAAGACTCGAAACGTGAGGGTTTTGCTTCTGTGTTATTGCTTTCATTTGCATACAGCAAAGTAAAAAAAGAACTCATTAGCATAAACGATATTAGTATTTTTCTCATTGTTTACCTTTGGTCATAAATATTTTGATTTCAGTTTTTCTTAATATTTGGTATTATATTCAATGTTTTATAAAAGTAAGGTTTTATGCTTTTTTTTGTAACATATGTATTAATTTTTTAATAAGGTAAATAATGGCGCTAAAAGATAATATTGATTTCGTTAAAAATGAAATTTCAAGTGAAGAAAAATTCTTAGAAGGTTTTGTAAGAAGTGAAAACTTTTTTAAGAAATACAAAACTATAATTATAGCAGCTGCTGTTGTAGTTATTGTTGCAGTTGTTGCATACAATGTCAACTCATATAACAATGAACAAAGTAAAATAGAAGCAAATATTGCCTTTAATACAATTTTGGAAAACCCAAATGATAAAGATGCATTACTTGTTTTAGAAAACAATAATAAAACACTTTATGACTTGGCTTTGTATTTAAAAGGGAATAAAGAAGGTAAAATTGTTGATACAAATGTTAAGTTTTTAAAAGAACTTTCTATTTATCAAAAAGCGCTTGCAAATAAAAACATTGCTGCATTAAATTCTGTTTCAATGCAAAGTGACTTTTTATTAAAAGAATTTGCTATTTTTAACAGAGCTTTATTATTAGCTCAAGATGGTAAATATAAAGAAGCGAAAACAACACTAAAATTAATAAAATCAGATTCAAAAGTGAATGAATTAGCTAGTTTGCTTAATCACTATTTGATTACAAAGTAAAATCATGATAAAAAAAGTTTTATATTTTTGTACATTTGTACTATTGTTCCAAGGCTGCTCTTCAAAACAATATTTTGAACCAGAAGATTCTTACTCATTAAATGTAGATACCCAATCTTTAAGTGCGAATATTGTTGCATTTAATAGAGATGGAGCTACACTTGATAACAATTTAGTTATTACAAAAGAAGGTGTTTTAAAAGAAAAACTTCCTGAAAATTTTACTTTTATTAATTATTCGAATAAAAGATTAATTGCTAGTAATAACAAAGATCAATTGTATATTGATTCAAAAATACTAGACTTAAATAAACATGTAATTGCTGCTTCTGTAAAAGGCGATATTTTAGCTTTATTGTTAAATACTAATACTATTGAGATTTATAATTTAAAAAGCAAAAAAGTTGTTTTTAAAGAATATCTTTCAAAATCTTTAGTAAATGATGTAAGAATTGCAAATCCTGTATTCTTAGGAGAATTACTTTTATTCCCTAGTTTAGATGGAAAAATTGTAATTGTAGATTACAAAAAGAATGTAATCTCTAATTCAATTGTACTTGATGCAGACAGCCAGTTTAATAATCTGATTTATTTAGATGTTGTTGATGATAATTTAATTGCAGCAACCTCTAGAAAAATCATTTCTGTTAGTTCTTCTAATGTAATTATCAAAGATTTTGCAATAAGAGATGTTATTTCAAATGAAAAAGAAATTTATATTGCTACTAATGATGGACAAGTTATGCATTTAAATTCTACTTTAGAAACAAAGAACAGTAGAAAATATAAATTTGCTAAGTTTTATACTCTTGCTTTTGGGGAAGAGTTATATGCTTTAGAATCTCAAGGATATTTAGTAGCAATCAAACCTGATTTTTCAGGCGATAAAATTTATGATTTTTCATTAGATGAAGAAGATAAAGCTATTTCTATTGGGAATAAGATTTATTTTGATGATAGTTTTGTTATTTTAAAATAGTTTCTTCTTTAAAACAAGTAGTTTTGACCTACTTGTTTTAAACTTTCTATTTCACTTTTCTACTTACCAGTCTTTATACCTAATATCAATCAATCATTTATAAAACTTTCCCTAACTTACTTTTCTTTTTTAAAATAAAAATAACAAAAATAAAGTTACTAATAATGAATTATTAAATTTCTTTCATCCCCCCCTCTTTTTCCCATATCTATTTCATCAAAAAAATTAAAGTGTTATTTTTCAAAAAATTTTGATAATCCAATATCTAGTACTTTCGAAATCAAATATAATTGTCTAATATTAAAATGTTTATTTTCAAGTCCTGCCTCAATTTTAGAAAGCATACTTGCAGATGAGTGACCAATGGCTAAAGCTAACTGTTCTTGTGTAAACCCTTTTTCTTTTCTATATTTCTTAACATTATTGGTAATATTAAGAAATAAACTTTCAAATTCTTCTTCTTCAACTTCTAAAAATATTTTCATTGTATATCATTCCCTATAGGTGTAATTAATATTTAAGTTTATAAAAGATATGATTTATTTATAACTCCCTATAGGTGTATAATATTATAATTAATTTAAATAACTGAATAATAACTAGGCATTTTAATAATAAATTTAAAAGAAAAAATAATTTAAATAGAATGGAGGAATTTAAGATTGAAAAGCAAAATGTTAAATGAGCTAAATATAAATCAGAATATGTGTTTTAATAAAATATCTCAAACCGATAAAGAAATACGTATTATCAAATCTAATATTAGAGTTGGATCTATAATAGAAATTAGAGAAATATGTAATATCTATATGATTTTGGAAAAATATAAATCTGATTTTGATATTGTTGTTTCAACGCAAGAAGTTTTAATACGGTTTAAATAAAAGAAATTTAATGAAGGTAAAAAATATTTACCTCTCATTTTTTTCAATTACTAAATTCTACTTGCAGACCAAAAAGCGCAAAGGTCACTTTGTATGAGCTCCAAAATTTAAATAATGCATTTATAATTTTACAACATGAGAACTAAGACTATTAAATTTTTTCTTAGATACAATATGCCTACTAAATACAAGACGAACAGAAGGAACTACATATGTATGAAATATTAAATGCCGTAATCTCAATTATTGCAGGAATATATCTTTATTTAATAGCAGCAGAAAAAATTAAAAGTAGAATCAATGAAACAACCCTAAGAAAATATTCAAAAGCAATGAAAGGCTTAGCTATTTTTCTTATTGCTTTTGGACTCATAGGTCTTTTTACTCCTTAATTTTTGCACCTACATTTAGTAATCACTTATAAAATTTAGTTTCTTTTTAGAGCTCATGTAAAGCTAAAGCTATACGCTCCTTACTTTTCTTTCTTGAAAGAAAAGTAACAAAAGAAGCAACTGCCACGTTGTTGAAGGCTTACAGCTTCCCTCGCTTGTTATTTTGTGTTTCTGCCTTGCGGAACTCCCTAAAACGTGCATTAATGCACCTTTCTTAACGGTCAAACAGTCCTCATGCTGTTTCGAAACAAAAAATAAACGCTCGGCTTCAACAAAGGCAGGACTTCCGCTCCACGTTTAATAATAATAATTTCTTCTTTTAAAAAGATAAAAAAGTATAGAAATATATTAAGTAAAATAAACTTTCATTAGGCTCTTTCTCTGACTTTGAAAAAGCTAAGTATTTTTCTTTTTTAACGGAAAGAACTGAGGACTGTTTGACCGTGAAGAAACGTGCTCTTTAGCACGTTTTAGGGAGTTCCGCAAGTGAGTTAAAAAATAAAAATATTTAGGAACCCGAAGGGCTTTATCAATGTGTCAGTTGCTTCTTTTTGTTTCTTTTTCTAACAATTAAGAAAAAGAAAAAAGCGCAAAGGTACTTTGTATGAGCTCTTAAACAGAACAATAGTTTGACGATGTTACTAAAATTATTAACAATAATAAGATTTGTTAATTCTGTGACGCAAACTGTGACAGGTTTTCTGTATACTTTAAATAATTAGGAGAAGAGCCTTTTAAATTATAAAAAAAGAGGTGGAGATTCTACCCCAGGGGCGTTATCTCAATTTAAACGTTATGATACAAGGGAAATAAAATGGACAAAATGAAATTTGATATTTCGGAGCATAGAGATTTAGAAATCCAATTACACAATTTTAAAAACATTGATAATGAATATATTTTTTATTACGACGAAACAAACAATCTTAGAAAATTTTGGTTTAAAAATGAAAACAAATTTAACATTCCTATTTCTGATTTATCTAAAAATTTTGTTTTAGGTGGAGTGACTCACCTTAAATCAAAGATGAGCTTTGATACAGATACAATGATAAAGACTTTAAAACTGCCTAAGAATATTAAAGAAATGAAGTTAACGTATATAGCTAAGGGTAATTTTTTGTCATCTTTAAAATCAAAAAAACTTGAAATATTTTTAAATTGGATGATTTCAAATGATTTATTTTTACATTATTCAAATTTAAATATTTTATATTGGTCAGCTATTGATATATTAGAATCAATGATTCCAGAAGAATTACTTCAAATTCATATGGAGTTAAAAACAATTCTTTATGAATTTATAAAAATTGATTTAAATAATTTTATCGAAATATTGTATAAATATGAATATCCAAATATTAATAGAAAAGAAGCAAATAATTTTTTAGATGAAATTTTAGGTTATATAAAAAGTAATGAATGTAAATTTATTTTAAAACACCCTATAATTGATACTAATTTAATTAAATTAGTTTATTCAATTATAGCACATTCAAAAAATACAGAATTGACTTTTATCATGAATGAAAAAAGTCATATATTAATAGATGACTTATTTATTTTTTATAAAAAACCATTTGGTATTTTTAAAAATTCCTATCATATTTTTGATGAAGAAAGTAGTATCGAAGATATTTTTAACAGATGGGAGTTCTTTAACAATACAGAGAAATGGAAAAATTTTGAATTTCAAGACTCAAAAACAAATGACCTAATTCAAGTATCTGATGTTATTATTGGATTAATCGGTAAGTTATTCACATACATTAATGATGCTCATTTTAAGGAATTAAATCAATTAAAAAATAATTTAGACAAGCAACAATTAATTAACTTAACCAAAATAGTTAAGTTGATCGATAAATCAGATAAACAAAGTACAGCTTTCATACATTCTATACAAGGTTTAATTGAAAGTCAGAAATTAGTGTTATTACTTACGAATTTTAATAAGTAAGTATCAGACAAAATAAAGTAAAAATATAACAAAACCTTACAGTGAACACAGATTGTCGCTGAAGTCAAACATTAGATACACAAGGAGTTCTGTGGACATTTTTAATAATCGTGAACTTGCAATCACTTTATGGTTGATAGCTATTTCAATTTACATCTTCTTGTCTCCCAAAATGATTGAAGTAAGAGCTTCTGTTATTCACTTACTCTCTGTCTTTTTTGTAACTAAAATAATTACAATTCTTGGATTAATGATTACTTATATGGCTGTTCTTGTGTATGGATTATCAGAAATTGACTTATGGAATGAAGAACAGTTAAAGAACACAATCTTTTGGTGTGCTTCAGTTGGGTTTATGTCACTTTTCAAGATTCAATCTATCAAAAAAGATAAAAGTTTCTTCACGCACTCTTTAGTAGATAACTTAAAGTTATTGGTAATTCTTCAATTTATTATTGGTGTTTATTCATTCTCTCTTTGGATTGAAGTTTTGATAGTTCCTCTTTTGGTATTATTTGGTGGAATGTTGGCTATCTCAGAAACGGATAAGAAATACCATCAAGTAAAAGTTTTAGTTGAATATTCTTTATCACTATTTGGTATGATTTTAATTAGCTACACTTTGTATATGTTGGTAACTAACTTTGGTGAATTTGGTAAAGAGAAAACAATATATGATTTCTTTATTCCTCCTTTATTAACTCTTCTTTATTTACCATTTATTTTTGCAATGATGGTATATTCAACATATGAAGATGTTTTTATTCGTATTAACTTATCAATAAATAATAAATTTCACAGATATTTGGCAAAACTATACTCAATTGTCTTGTTCAATGTTCGAATGAGTTTACTTGAACGATGGTCGATTCAATTAGCTAGAAATAATATTGACTCACATACGGATTTAATAGAGACATTAAAATACATATTTAAAGTAAGGTCTTCCGAAAAAAGAACTAAAGAGGTTCCTATTTTACTTGGTTGGAGTCCCTATGAGGCTAAAGTTTTTCTATCTAGTATAGAATTAGATACTGGTTTCTATGATAGGATGTATGAAGAAGAGTGGTTTGCATCATCTCCCTTAATAGAGTTTGGAGATGGTTTTATTAGAGATAATGCAGCTTATTATGTTGAAGGATCTGAAGAAGTAGCAACTACATTAAAAATCAAAATAAATGTTAATGATTCATCTAGATTTGAAATTGCACAAGAAAAGATTGGACTATTGGCTGAAGTATTGAGCCTCTCTAGCTTAAATCAAGGTCTCTCTAATAAAATGAAAAAAGCTATTCTTAAAAGTGAAGACATTTCAGAAAAATGTGGGAATAAAAGTATCTCTTTAGTGGTAGAAAAATGGCCAAACGATATGTTTAATGGATATAGTATTAAGTTTATTATATCAAGTATTTAGCTTTGCAGTCCTTGATGTTAAAGGTTCCATATTGAATAAAAATGTTCTTCGAGAAAATTCTTGTATTATTGAATATTCAAAAATTACACCAAATTACTCCCCTGTGAATGAATCTCCACTTTTAATAAATGTGGAGACGTATTATTTATACTTTATTTCTTTATCTTAAATATCCATCATTTATTTGTAACACTTTTAAAAAATTCTATTAAGTCCTTTGCTAGTAATTCTGCTTGTTCACTTGCAGCAAAGTGACCCCCTTTTGCCATTACACTCCAGCGTTCAATATTGTAGGATTTTTCAAGAAATTCACGGGGTGGTTTAGATATTTCTTTTGGAAACTGTGCATATGCCACAGGGCAGTGAATGTAATCATTTTCTTTAAATACCATTGGATTTTTAGAATTCTCATTATATATTCGAATGGAGGAATGAATTGTTTGCGTAAACCAATACAAACTTACATTTGCTAATAATTCATCTTTAGTGAATACTTCTTCTATATTGCCCTTGTGATCACTCCAAGAATTATACTTCTCAATAATCCAAGCGCATAAGCCTATAGGAGAATCGTTTAAACCATAAGCTAAAGTAATGGGTTTAGTACTTTGAACATAAGCATATCCCGCTTCTTTTTGGGCCCAAGTATTTAGTTCTTCTTCGTACTTACGCACATTTTTTGAAACAGTCTTCTCATCATAAAAAGCAGGTTTAAAAGAATCAGATACATAGTTTAAATGCAAAGCTAAAATGTGTTGAGGATAATTCATAGCAAGCCTAGTACTAATCCCAGAACCAATATCCCCACCTTGTGCAGCATATTTATTGTATCCAAGCTCCAACATTAATTTATGCCATAAATTAGCAATATAGCCAGTATTGCAGCCTTCTTTTGTAGCTTTTGAAGAAAATCCAAAACCTATAACAGAAGGAATTACAAGATCAAAAGCACACTCTTCGTTATTGTTTAATAAAGGAATTAACTTAAATATTTCGAGAAAAGAACCTGGCCATCCATGCGTTATAATTAAAGGAATAGCATTTTTATACTTACTTTTAATATGAATAAAATGTATAGTATTACCATCAACATCAAAGGTATAATTGGGAAAAGAATTTATTTTTTCTTCGACTTTTTTCCAAGAAAAAGTATGCAACCAATAATTGCTTAGCTCTTTCATATAGTTTAAATTTGAACCATAGTTCCAAGATGAATCGTGTATTTCATCTGGCCAACGAGTATTCTTGATTTTTTCTTTTAATTCAGAAATACTTTCATCCGAAATCTTTGCAGTAAACTTTTTTATCATAAAAAATATCCTTATAAGTAAATATTAGTTTCTAAAAATATTTTATCACAGATGTTTTGTTTTATTAAGTTAAAGAAGTAGAAAAATATAGTTATTTGACTAAGTGGTCAAGTACGTAACATTTACGATTCATTACACCCAAGGGGCAATGAATCCTAAGTCAATAAAATTTATCTCTTATTAATCTTCTTCATAACCTCTGCTGCAATACTATAAGATTTTAGTCTTGCTTCATGATTATGTATTGGACTATTAATAATAATTTCATTGGGCTTATAGTTATCAATTAAATCAGACAATTCATCATAAACTTTAGAAGAGTCACCAATGGCGCAACATCGTAACGTACGATTAACTTGCTGCAAAGTAACGCTGTCTAAAACAGTATCTATATCCTTAACAGGAAGTGGCAATAATCCAGGTCTTCCAAATCTTAGATTTGCAAAACCTTGCTGATGAGAGCTTCTTATATACTCTGCTTCTTCATTTGTATTGGCTGCAAAAACATTAATGGAAAACATAAAATAGGGTTCTTTTAATACAGATGATGGTTTGAAGTTCTCTCTATAAATTTTCGAAGCTTCCCCTAATGCATCTGGAGAAAAATGAGAAGCAAAAGTAAAGGGTAGTCCAAAATTGGCTGCAAGTTTCGCCCCGTAAAGACTAGAACCAAGAATATATAAAGGAACATTTGTTCCATCTGCTGGAATTGCCCGTATTGAATCCCCTGTATATTCATTGAAATATTGTTGCAATTGTGTAATATCATGAACAAAATTATCATTACCAGACAAGTCACGCCGTAAAGCTCTTGCAGTTAGACCATCAGCCCCAGGAGCTCGTCCTAGTCCTAAATCAATTCTATTGGGATATAAGGTCTCTAAGGTACCAAAATGCTCTGCTACAACTAACGGTGAGTGATTTGGCAACATAATACCACCAGCTCCTACTCGAATATGCTTTGTTCCTCCTGCAATATGCCCAATTACTACAGAAGTAGCAGAACTTGCAACGCCTGGCATATTATGGTGTTCGGCAAGCCAATATCGTGTATATCCTATTTCCTCAGCGTGTTGTGCTAAAAGAAGCGAATTCTTTAAAGAAAAAGAAGCGTTTGAACCTTCAACAATTGGAGAAAGATCTAAAATCGAATAAGCTGTCATATTATTATCTTTTTAAATTTTATTTGTTTTGTACGTAATTACCTAGGTTTTATATAGAAATTAAACTTCGTTTATTGATTAAAAATATATGTCTCCAAATAGAGATAAACATATTTATTCTTTTATTAATTAATGAATTATAACACATAAAGAGAGGTAATTATAGGTATAAAAGTATTAATTACATGCATAAAAGCACAAAATAATAGAGTATGAATT
>Ga0105355_10001847_pt1 | contig 19389 bp, 16 predicted proteins | sample GOMGulsemesocosm_2_FD_83508 | JGI IMG/M metagenome (GOLD analysis project Ga0105355, IMG submission 83508) | Methane-oxidizing microbial communities from mesocosms in the Gulf of Mexico - GOM9C Gulf of Mexico | ecosystem: Environmental > Aquatic > Marine > Cold seeps | place: Gulf of Mexico... | reverse complement strand
TTATCAAAGCAGTTTCACCAAATGGGATATTTCCTTTCCAGTTATATTTTTCTTCATTTTCATTTTCAATTCCATAGAACACCGTCATCTTTTTAAGTACTTTACTTCCGTTGTTTTTAACTTTTATCATTGGAGTTCCACCAGTTGGATTTGTACGGCTATGTACTAAACTTGTGGTTGGTTTAAGAATATCGATCAATGTCACATCGTTTTTTGCGTTTACCTTAGCATATTCAATCACATAGGTTGTCAACAACTCTTTTGCACTTGGTTTTTCTGTTTCATAAGCCTGCATATTCAATTCAACCGAATAACGCTCACCAGGCTTAGTGGCTAACATTACTTCGTCAGGTTGTAACAAATACCCAGGACACCAGTTTGCTCTGTCAAAAATCCAAGTTCCAGCTTGAGGATATAATGGATTGTCTCCACAACTTTTCCAAATACTTTTATGATCAACAACGTCACCGTTAAAAAGAATTTCACGGTATTTATTACAAAATTCACCACAGCCATTTGCATCCATTCCATGCCCTGTTTGATGTATTTTTATCTTAGAAAAAGATGTTTGATTTGTTGCTGTTAAAGATACCGGAGTTAAGTGATCTTCAATAGGATCTTTTACATCGCCATAGGCATAATTTCCATCGTAAATCTTATGAATCGCCAACGGGTTTGCAACAGGTGTACCATAGGTAATTTCAAAATCAACCGTTACTTTCCATCCTCTTTTTTTATTATCTTCATAACCCAAATGAATATAATCAATAACGACATCATCTCTCAATATTTGACTAAAATCCGTCACATCTACTTTCCATTTAAAAAGCCAATCGTCCTGAAATCTTCCTCCGTAAGGAGTTAACATTCTAGCAATTTCATATACTTCACCACCATCCGCGGATTGCGCTTTAATATGATCCACATAATCCCAATCAGCACAACGCATTTTATCGGGACATTCAAAGGTTAAATTTAAGATAATGCTCCTAATTTCCTTGGTTTTGACAGGGAATTTCACACTTCGTTTATAACTGTTGAATCCCTTTGCAGGGTTTGTTACAATGGTCTCTCCATTGTGTGAGATCACATGATCTACTTGTTGAGACTGGACGGAAAAAATTACCAATAGTAGCAATCCTAAAGTACTATAAATTGTTTTCATATTATTGCATTCGTTTTTAGCTAGATAAAATTACTCTACAATGCATCAATCTTAGTAAATTTTCGACCAAAGGAGCTTCTCCCTAGTTATTGGCATCTTTTTAAGGAGATCAGCGCCAATTAGACATGAATAGTATATTTTAGCATTTAAATAAAAAACCATGAACAAATTCATCTTACTTGCTCTACTTCTCATGAATATCTCATTAATCGCCCAACAAGAAACAACTCAAACTGTCTTTCTAGAAAAATGGGAAAACTCCAAGGAGTATTTACTTAAAATAGCGGAAGTGATGCCTGAAAGTGACTATGAATATGCACCAACTCCACGGCAAATGAGTTTTAAGGCACAACTCATTCATATTACAGAAAACATGCACTGGTTGGCTAATAGTTATTTTTCTGCGAAAAAATATAGTCCACTAGATAAATCCGCAAATAAGGCAGCAATCATAGCGTATATAAACGCTTCTTTTGATCATGTAAAAAATGCTGTAGCAACAACAGATACTCAAGAATTAACGGAAACAGTTGAATTTTTCGCTGGAAAAAAGAATAAAATTCAAATTTTAAATTTATTGCAAGATCATGTCACCCATCACCGTGGACAACTCATAGTATATTTAAATTTGAAAGAGATAACGCCTCCAAAATACACGGGTTGGTAGACATATTATTCTAAAAACAATCCAAAAACAACCGATACAAACAATTCACTTAAGCCCTTATAAATCAACACCTACCCTGTATATTTATGAATAAAAAAATCCTTAATATCGGTATTATTGCCCACGTAAATGCTGGAAAGACCACCCTTACAGAACAGTTATTATACAATTCCGGTGCTATTCATAAACTCGGTAACGTAGACAAAGGTTCTACCATTACAGACCATTTGGTTCTAGAAAAAGAACGTGGAATTACTATTCAAAATACCTGTGTTAGTTTTGAATGGAATCATACCAAAATTAATATAATAGACACTCCTGGACATGCTGATTTTTCCGATGAAGTTGATAAAGCTTTACAAGTTTTGGATGCCGTGATATTGATTATTTCGGCAGTTGATGGCATTCAAGCGCATACCTTAAGTTTATGGGAGAACCTTCGAGGGTTAGAGATTCCTGTGCTCATTTTTATCAATAAAGTAGATAGAGATGGTGCGGCTATTGAAAAGGTTTTTAACGAATTGGAAAATGATCTTGGTATCAAAGGTTTCTGTCTAAATCATCCCACCGAAAACAATGAAATTATTCCGATAGCCACGGCGGAACTTTCCGAAATTCTCATTGCTAAAAGTTATGAAAATTTAGCAGAACTAGACGATGAGATCTTCGAACTATATCTTGAAGAAAAACTACAATATAGCGATACTATAGCGACTAAAATTGAGAATTGTATCGCATCTCAGTCATTGATCCCAATTCAATTTGGAATCGCTAAACAAGGAGTCGGTATTCAAGATATTGCCACCACAATCTGCAAATTTTCAAGTAAAAACACGTTAAAAACTTCGCTTCCCAATGCAAAAGTCTTTAAAATAGAACATCATCCTAAATTTGGAAAACTTGCACATATTAGAGTCTATGGAGGAAGTATTCATTCCAAAGATAGTATCGCATGTAAACAACTTGGAAGTACGATAAAAATAAACCAACTACTGCAAAACTCCGTTGGTAAACTACAAAGTATAAACCAATTAAACAAAAATGATATCGGAATTATTGCCATCTCAGAAGCGATCACTGTAGGTGATGTCTTAGGTGATGATCTCACTCAAAACAGCTATAATTTAGGGAGTAAATCCGTGTTATCAGTTGAAGTAAAATCTATATTTGAAAAAGATTACCAAGCATTGGCCAATGCACTTCATCTCTTAGATACTGAAAACCCTGCCCTACATTTTACTTGGTATAAAGCTGAAAGAGAATTTCATGTACATATATTAGGGCCTTTGCAATCCGATGTGCTCATCCATACCTTATTCCATCGATTCTCCATAGAAATAAGTATTAATGCTCCACAAATTATTTATAAAGAAACACCAAAAACAACCGCAGAAGGCTTTGTACGTTATTGGATGCCAAACCCATGTTGGGCGATTATGACCTTTAAAATAGGTCCTGGAATTGCAAATTCTGGAGTCACGTTCTCTTCATCTGTGGGGGTAAATGATATCAGTCAGAAATACCAAAACGAAGTAAAAAGAGCTATTCCATGGGGACTAAAGCAAGGTATTAAAGGATGGGAAGTTACGGATATAACTATTGAACTCATCAAAGGAGAAGAGCATACAGTTCACAGTAATCCTGGTGACTTTTTATTGGCAACACCTATGGGGATTTTACGAGCTATAGAAAATGCAGGCACTCAATTATTAGAGCCTTATTATACTTTTGAAATTAAGGCTCATCAAAATTTACTAGGTAGCATCCAAAGTAGTTTGGTTAAATTAAATGCGAACATTGAAGCTCCTTTTTTCAAGGATGAAATATTCCAGCTAACGGGAACCGTTACGGTAGAAAAAGCCATGAATTATCAGGTAAGGTTTAATTCCATTACCTCAGGAAAGGGAAGATTGAAGCTGAATATAGGAGGTTATCAACCCTGTGAATTTACAGAAGATAAAAAACAAGAGTATAGAGGTGTAAACCCTTTGGATGAAGCACAATGGATTTTACACAACCGAGGGGCATTTAAAGCAGATGACCGCATAAGATAGATTCTTAATTTCCACCGTTTTTAAAAAATTAATTCACTATTTTTGAATATGAAAAAAAATACTTTCCGTGCTATTTTAGTGATCCTTCTATTTGTACAACTCATTTTGATACAAACCATGGCATCATTTCCTGTGTTTATAGAAAATTATTATTCTATAGGCGTTTATCCTTATATAGCAAGTTTTTGGAGAGGTGCCTTTGGCTGGTTACCCTTCTCTGTAGGAGACTTGTTGCTATTTATCCTTGTTTTTTTATTATTGAGAACCCTTTTTAAAATTTTCGTAAAGAAAATATCTTTTAAAAATGCAGTACTAAACATCATGGCTTGGGCCTCTGTTTTAGTGTTTTTCTTTTATATCAATTGGGGGTTTAACTATTTCCGCATCCCTTTATCTGAAAATCTTCATTTTACGACTACTGATTATTCTACCAATGAGTTGGAACTATTAACAAGTAAATTGATCAAAAAAACAAACAGTTTACAGTTAGAACTCACAGGACAAGATACACTTAAGGTTGTGGTTCCGTATAATTATAAGGAATTATACCAAATGGCACCAAAAGGTTATGAAAAGGCTCAATCAGCGTACCCTTTTTTAGCATATAAAATACCCTCTATAAAAAGTTCTTTAATGAGTACTTTTCAAAGTTATATAGCGGTAGGAGGTTATTTAAACCCCTTAACTGGTGAAGCACATGTCAATATAAATGGTATAAAAACCAGTGCACCAAACACTATAAGTCATGAGATGGCCCACCAGATAGGTTATGCAGCAGAAAACGAAGCAGAGTTTATCGGTTTTTTAGCCAGCACCCATCACCCCGATGCCTTTTTTAATTATTCAGGCTATAAAAATGCGATGCTCCACAGTATTTTTGAAATGAGAAGAAGGGATACCGTAGCCTTCAAAAAACTATTTAAGCAATTGAATAAAGGAATAAAGAAAGATTTACTGGATCATTACGCGCTGCGTGAAAAATACAAAAACCCTTTTGAGCCTTATATAAAAAAAGGATATAACCTGTTTTTAAAATCTAACAAACAAAAACACGGTATCAAAAGTTATAACCGCATGGTATTATTACTCATAAATTATTACGATGAAAAACAGGTAAAAAGTAACCATGATGAAACTCTAGACAAAAAAGAGTCCCATTAAGCCACTTTCTAATAGTAATTTTAACCTATTTTTGTCCCATGCATAAAAAAATTGAAAGCCTCCAAAATCCATTGATTAAGCAATTGATTAAATTAAAAGATAAATCCCGTGAACGAAAAAAAACAGGATTGTTTTTAATTGAAGGGGCGCGTGAAATCTCTTTGGCTCTTATGGGGAATTATAGCCTTAAAACCATATTATTGTCAGAGGAAGTTGATCTTTCAAGCCAATTACAGTCGTTAGATATTTCAAGTGATACAGAGATCATAGAATTGTCGAAAGAAGTCTATAAGAAATTAGCGTATCGTGAATCTACCGAAGGACTAATTGCAGTGGCATATAGTTTACCTTTGGATCTGAATACACTCAAATTTAGCACTAAAAACCCACTTATTTTAATAGCTGAAGCACCAGAAAAACCTGGAAATATAGGCGCCTTATTACGAACGGCCGATGCTGCTAATATAGATGCCGTTATTATAGCAAATCCAAAGACTGATCTGTACAACCAAAATGTTGTTAGGTCAAGTGTTGGTTGTGTGTTTACTACGCAGATTGCTATGGCTAGCACGGGTGAAATTTTATCGTTTTTAAAAGAGAAAGGCATTGCAATATATGGAGCAGCGCTAACAGCCTCAGTTCCTTATACTGAAGTTGATTTTAAGCAAGCAAGCGCCATTGTTATGGGAACGGAAGCTACTGGTCTTTCCGATGAATTTCTTGCAAACACTACTCAAAACATTATCATTCCTATGCGTGGAAAAATAGATTCTATGAATGTATCAGTGTCCGCTGCCATCCTAATTTTTGAAGCCACTAGACAACGAAATTTATAATATGCAAAAACTTCTTTTCTTTACTGCCATCCTTTTTCTTTTTAGCGCTTGCGGTGCTAAAAAAGCAACTAAAATTGTACCTAAAGTTAGTAATGAAGAAAAGCTACAAGACGTATTCAAAATTTATGAAGGTATCCCCTATCGTTTTGGAGGAACAAATAAGCATGGTTTTGATTGTTCGGGGTTTGTACAAAAAGTATATCTAGAGGCATTTAAAATTGATATTCCCAGAACGACAAATCAATTAATACGTACCGGAGAGAAAGTAAGTAAGAACCACTATAAAATTGGTGATTTACTCTTTTTTAAACCTACAAAAAAATACTACCATGTAGGGATTTACAGTGGTAATAACACATTTATACACAGTGCGTCCTCTTCAGGAGTAACTAAAACTAAATTGAGTAATCCTTATTGGAAAAAATACTATCTCCGCGCTAGACGCATCTTAAATGTTCGCTAATGACACCAACATCCTACTATTATCTAATCATAGGCCTAATTATATGCAATTTTATTTTTGAAAAGTACATTGCCATGCTCAATGCCAAAAATTTCAGCAATAAAATTCCAGATGAGCTCAAAGACATCTATAGCAACGATGAATATGCCTCTTCGCAACGCTATAAAAAAACAAATTACAAATTTGGATTAATCACTAGTTCGTTTTCTTTTATCCTTGTGCTGTTATTTATTATTTTGGGAGGGTTTAATAGCGTAGATATGATGGCAAAAAGCATTAGCCTGCACCCTATAGTTGTAAGCTTATTGTTTTTTGGAATATTAGGTTTGGCAAACGGAATAATCACTTTACCTTTTTCTTATTATCAAACTTTCTATATAGAGTCAAGCTTTGGGTTTAATAAAAGTACAAAGTCCACTTTCTGGATGGATAAACTAAAAGGATTACTTTTGGGAGCATTGCTAGGAGGTATTATACTGGGAGTTATCAATTGGTTTTATATCCAAACTACTACATTGTTTTGGTTATACGCATGGGGGCTTGTTACCGGTTTTTCTTTATTAATGAATTTGTTTTACGCACAATTTATAGTCCCTATATTTAATAAACAAACGCCATTAGAAGCAGGAGAATTAAAAGAAGCCATCACGGAGTTTGCTCATAAAGTTGGATTTTCTATTGATAATATATTCGTGATAGACGGTTCCAAACGTTCTACAAAAGCCAATGCCTATTTTTCAGGGTTTGGTTCTCAAAAACGCATCACATTATATGATACATTGATCAATGATTTATCTACAGATGAAATTGTAGCAGTGCTCGCTCATGAGATTGGTCATTATAAAAAGAAACATATTGTCTATAACATCTTATTATCTACGCTATTAACAGGAACTACCTTTTATATTTTATCTTTATTTATAGGCAACGATACTATTGCCATGGCATTGGGCTTAAAAGAAGCAAGTTTTCATATAGGATTGGTAGCTTTTGGTTTTTTGTATGCCCCTATTTCTGAATTTACTGGAATATTGATGCATTTATGTTCTCGGAAATTTGAATATCAGGCTGATGATTTTGCTAAAAAACATTTCTCTAACAATTCGCTAATATCGGCATTAAAAACGCTTTCCAAGAAGAGTCTCAGTAACTTAACTCCTCATCCTTGGTACGTATTTGTCCACTATTCGCATCCTACTCTATTAGAACGTATCCTTAATTTAAAAAAACAACAAGATTAATTTGCTTTCCTTAGAATAAGTCTTACATTTAATCATGAGCTATTCAATGACGAAAGAAGAAGAAAACAAGGAAATCGCAAGGCGATATAAAGACTTGTTAAAGAACTCCTACCAGAGTTTCAGTAAAGAGGATAAAAAACTAATTCGAACAGCTTTTAACTTAGCCTTAGAGGCTCATGCACCACAACGAAGAAAAACAGGAGAACCTTATATATATCATCCAATTGCGGTTGCTAAAATTGTTGCCAATGAAATAGGCTTAGGAAAGACCTCTATCGTTTGTGCTTTATTACATGATGTTGTTGAAGACACCCCTTACACTTCCGAAGATATTGAGCAATTTTTTGGAGAAAAAGTGGCGAGAATCGTAGCGGGGCTTACCAAAATATCTCATCTAAAAAAGGATCAAAACGCCTCTTTACAAGCTGAGAATTTCAGAAAAATGCTATTGACTTTAAATGATGATGTCCGCGTCATTTTAATCAAAATAGCAGATCGTTTGCACAATATGCAGACCATGGATGCAATGCCACCTCACAAGCAAGTAAAAATTGCTTCGGAAACATTGTATATCTATGCTCCATTGGCACATCGCCTTGGTTTGTATAATATAAAAACTGAATTGGAAGATTTAGGTCTAAAGTATACGGATACCAAAGTATACAACGATATTTTAAGTAAAATTTCTGATAGTAAGGAAGAACAAAAGGCTTATATAAAAGCATTTTCGAAAACAATAGAAAACTCCTTAGACGAAGAAGGTTTTGAATACAATATAAAAGGACGGTCAAAATCAATCTATTCCATCAGAAAAAAAATGATGACGCAAGGAGTAGGTTTTGAAGAGGTCTATGACAAATTTGCGATTCGGATTGTTTATAATTCTACCGAAAAAAATGAAAAATTTGATGCGTGGAAAATATATTCCATCGTTACCAACCATTTTCACCCAAACCCTGTAAGACTTAGGGACTGGATAAGTCAACCTAAAACCACGGGATACGAAGCATTACATATCACAGTAATGGGGCCAAATGGTCAATGGGTAGAAGTACAAATTCGATCAGAGAGAATGAACGAAATAGCCGAGAAGGGGTATGCGGCACATTATAAATACAAACATAATAACGAACGTGAAATTGGCTTAGATGGCTGGTTAAACAAACTAAAAGAAACCTTAGAAAATCAAGAAACAAATGCAGTAGACTTTGTTGAGAATTTCAAACTTAACCTGTATTCAAAAGAAATATTTGTTTTTACACCTAATGGAGATTTAAAGGCTATTCCAAAGGATGCCACCGCTTTAGATTTTGCTTTTTCCATTCACACGCAGGTTGGAATGACTTGTAGAGGCGCTAAAGTAAATGGGAGGTTACTCCCTATAAGTCATGTTTTAAAAAGTGGTGATCAGGTCGAGATTATTACCTCAAAAGCACAAAAGCCAAATATAGGTTGGTTGGATTTTGTAGTTACGGCAAGAGCAAGAGCCAGAATTAAAGCTGCTTTAAAAGAAAATCAAAAGAAAATTGCAGATTTAGGAAAAGAAACACTGACCAGAAAACTGAGACATTTAAAAATAACTTTAAATGAGAAGACGGTCAATGAACTAGTGTTGTTTTTTAAATTAAAAACAAGCTTTGATATGTTTTATCAATTTGGTATGGGATCGATAGATAACAACCAGTTGAAACAATATGTTGCCTCTAGAAACAATGCCATTGTAAGTTTCTTTAAAAACAGAATTAAGAAAAGCCCTCCTAACCCAGAGTTTAACAAGCCGGAAATCACAGAAAAATATGATTTACTTGTATTTGGAAAAGAGGAAGAACGGTTGGATTATAAACCAGCCCAATGTTGTAATCCCATTCCTGGCGATAAAGTTTTTGGTTTTATAACCATTAATGATGGTATCAAAATTCATAAAAAGGATTGTCCTAATGCCATAAGTCTGCAAGCTAATTTTGCCTACAGAATAATGACTGCCAAATGGATAGATTCATCTAAACAAGAATTTAAAGTAATTCTACATATTCAAGGAGTAGATCATGTGGGAATGGTGAGTGATATTTCTCAAGCGATTTCGGGAAATATGAGTGTCAATATTCACAATTTAACCATGGATAGCAACGATGGAATTTTTGATGGTAAAGTAACAATTAGCATTAACAATAAAACTCAATTAGATAAGCTTGTTGCCATATTAAAACGTTTAGAAGGTGTCACAAAGGTGAATCGAATATACAAACACACATAATTTGATTACATTGACTAATAATTTATGTCATTTTCTAGTATATCTAAATAAAATTGGATTAATTTTGTAAAAAATAAAAAGTATGAGTAGCGATAATCAAAAAATTGTTAAAAAGGTGTTCATCAATTTTTTAGAACAGAATAACCATAGAAAAACGCCAGAACGTTTTGCTATATTGCAAGAAGTTTATGCGTTGGACGATCATTTTGACATCGAATCGCTTTATATTAAGATGAAAAACAAAAACTATCGTGTAAGTAGAGCCACTTTATACAACACTATAGAACTGTTATTAGATGCTGGATTGGTACGTAAACACCAGTTTGGACAATCACAAGCACATTACGAAAAAAGTTATTTTGACAAACAACATGATCATGTTATTTTAACGGATACTGGTGAGGTAATGGAATTTTGTGATCCGCGAGTTCAAACAATCAAAAAAACGATTGAAGAAGAATTTGGGATAGAAATTCACAACCACTCACTGTACTTTTACGGAACAAAAAAAAAGAATAATTAAACACATATAATTAATACATACAATGGCTGTAAATTTATTACTAGGGCTACAATGGGGCGATGAAGGAAAAGGAAAAATCGTAGATGTTTTAACCACTGATTACGACATAATTGCTCGTTTTCAAGGAGGACCAAATGCAGGACATACCTTAATTTTTGATGGTCAAAAACATGTATTGCATACTATTCCTTCTGGAATTTTTCGCAAGGACTCAATAAACATCGTTGGAAACGGAGTTGTTATTGACCCAGTTATCTTTAAAAAAGAATTGGACAATTTAGCAGCGTATAATATTGATTTTCCTTCAAAATTATTGATTTCTAGAAAAGCACATTTAATCCTTCCGACACACCGTTTGTTAGATGCTGCAAATGAAGCTGCTAAAGGGAAAGCAAAAATCGGTTCTACGTTAAAAGGTATTGGTCCAACATATATGGACAAGACCGGTAGAAACGGAATGCGTATCGGAGATTTAGAAATGGACAACTGGAAAGAGATTTACAGAACCTTGGCTAATAAACATTTAAAAATGTTAAGTCACTATGATTCTCAAATCGAGTTTGATTTGAATGAATTAGAAGTTGATTTCTTTAAAGCAATTGAAGCTTTAAGAGAATTACCTTTTATAGATAGTGAAGAATATTTCCACCAAGCCATGAAAGCGGGTAAAACCATCTTGGCAGAAGGTGCACAAGGATCTTTATTGGATGTTGACTTTGGAACCTATCCTTTTGTGACATCATCTACCACTACAGCCGCTGGTGCTTGTACAGGTTTAGGTGTTGCTCCTAACCAAATAGGAGAAGTTTTTGGAATCTTTAAAGCCTATGTTACACGTGTTGGTTCTGGACCATTCCCAACGGAATTGTTTGACAAATACGGAGAGGACATGGGAAGAATCGGAAACGAATTTGGTGCAACAACAGGAAGAGAGCGTAGATGTGGATGGTTGGATTTAGTAGCCTTAAAATATTCTATTCAAATTAATGGTGTTACACAATTAATGATGATGAAAGCAGATGTTTTATCTGGATTCGATACCTTAAAAGTATGTACAAAATACAACTATAAAGGTGAAGAAATTTCTCACTTCCCTTATAATGTAGAAGAACACAACGTACGTCCTATTTACGAAAGTATTCCATGTTGGAAAGAAGATTTAACTGGAATGGACTCTAGCAGTACATTACCAACAGCGTTAAATGACTATATTAAATACATTGAAGATTTTGTAGAAGTGCCTATTACTATTGTATCAGTAGGACCTGATAGAAAACAAACAATCAACAGATAAGTTGATTTAAAATACTGATAAAAAACCTGTAGATTAAAAGATCTACAGGTTTTTTTATTTTCTAACAGAACTTTAATACTCGTTCTATACAAAATGGTTATTTTTACCACAAATTAGATCCATTGAAACAACTACTCTTTATATTCTGTATCCTATTCGTCACAACGATTGGGGCACAAACACGCAAAATTAAAATTTTAAGTGCTGACGATACGTTCAACAATGTAGAAAAATATCCGGGAGCCATCGTTTCCATTGGAAATGTTTTTTTAGAGCATGAAGGTGCTACTATGCGTTGTAAAATGGCAATTAGATACGAAGACGACAATCGATTAAAAGCGATAGGTGACGTAGTTTTTAATCAAGGCGATACCATTACGCAAACAAGCGATTATATTGAATACTACGGGAATACTAAATTAGTAAAGTCCTATAGTAAGGTTATTTTAAAAGATCCAATAATCACCTTAAAAACTGATACGCTATATTTTGATAGAGCCTTGCAGAAACTATACTATCCTACCAATGGGACGATAATAGACACTACAAATACCTTAAAAAGCGATAAAGGCACTTATTATTTACAAAACAACAAATTCGTAGCCCAATCCCATGTAAAGGTGTATAATGATGAAAATGACTTGGTATCGGATAAGTTGGATTATTTTACAGATTCAGGGCTTGTAAATATTCAAGGCCCCTCCACTATTATCAATAAAAAAGATAGTACAAAAATTTATACAGAAAAAGGAGATTTCAATTCTAAAACCAAGGTTTCTCATTTATTAAAAAACTCCAAAATTTATTTTAAAAATAGAATCATAGAGGGTGATAGTATTTATTATAATCAACCAATTGAATTCTCTTCACTTACAGGGAATATTAAAATTACAGACAGTATTAATAAATCCGTAATCAAAGGAGGTTATGCGGAATTATATAGATTTAAAGACTCTGTATTTATAACCAAACGAGCAGTAGCCATCTCACTTGTGGGAAAAGACTCTATGTATGTTCACGGAAAAAAACTAATGGTCACAGGGAAGCCAGAGCACCGTATTTTACGCGCATTTTCACATGTTAAATTTTTTAAAAATGATATGAGTGGTAAATGTGATTCTATGCATATGAATCAAAAATCAGGATTGACACAATTATTTAAGTTTCCCGTAATATGGGCACAAGGCAATCAAATAACGGGTGATACCATTCAATTACTTTCCAATCCTAAAACTGAAAAATTAGATTCTTTAAAAATTCTAAGAAACGCCTTTATGATCCAAAAAGATTCCGCAGGATATAACCAAATGGCTGGAAAAAGAATGTTAGGGAAGTTTACAGACAATGATTTAAGAAACCTCCATGTAATTGGAAACTGTCAAGTCGTGACCTACGATCGAAATGAGGTCCAAGAACTCTTGGCTATTTCAGCCATGCGAAGTAGTCGAATAGAAATTGAAATGAAAGACAAGCAAGTCGAATTCATTACTCATATTAGAAGTGTAAAAGGTGATACCTACCCTGTGGATGATTTTCCTGAAGATAAAAAACAAATCAAAGGATTTTTATGGAGAGGAACGGAACAACCCTTAAAAATAGAAGATATTTTTATTCATGATAACATGGCTGAATTATTAGAAAAAGCCGCTCCAAAACAAGAAGAACCTACTATTCCTGCTATTAAACCAGCCGCTACAAAAGCAAACGGCAAACCTCCGAAAGGAAAAGAAAAAAGAATGAAAAAAGCGGGCTTAAAAAAAAGAAACTAATGGCAACAGAAGATTTCCTAAAATATCAAGCCCAAACATCTGAACATCCATTGGCTATCGAAATTAGTCATGCTAGTGGTTCTTATGTATATGATACAGACAACAACGCTTATTTAGACTTTATAGCAGGAGTTTCTGCCAATACCTTAGGACATAGCCATCCTGCCATAAACAATGCCATTACAACGCAAGTTTCTAAGCATACCCATGTCATGGTTTATGGAGAATTTGCGCAGGCCCCCTCGGTAAAATTATGTAAGTTTATTGCTGAGCACTGCCCGAGTCCCCTAGACACTACTTATTTAACTAATTCGGGTACAGAAGCCACTGAGGGTGCATTAAAACTAGCTAAAAGAGCCACAGGAAGATCTGAAATTATTGCAGCTAAAAATTCCTACCATGGAAATACACAAGGTGCCATGAGTGTGTCAGGAGCTGAACAACAGAATAGAGCATTTAGACCTTTAATTCCAGGAATAAAATTTATTAGTTTCAATGATGAAATCGATCTAGAAAAAATAACAACTTCCACAGCCGCTGTAATCCTCGAAACCATACAAGGTGGGGCCGGATTTATTATTCCCACTTCTAATTATCTTCAAAAGGTAAGAGAACGCTGTAGCCAAGTAGGCGCCTTACTGATACTTGATGAAATCCAATCTGGAATTGGACGTACTGGTAAATTATTTTGTTTTGAACATCACCAAATCGTTCCTGATATCGTGATCACAGGAAAAGGATTAGGTGGAGGAATGCCTATTGGTGCCTTTATAGCTTCCAATAAATTAATGAGTTTACTAAAGACTGCTCCAAAACTTGGACATATAACAACTTTTGGTGGACACCCTGTTATTGCCGCCGCTGCTTTGGCAACATTAGAGACCTTGTATCAAGAAGATTTGATGGCTCAAATTGCTGAAAAAGAAGCCTTATTCAGAAAATTATTACAACACCCATCTATCGTAGAAATTAGAGGTCAAGGTCTCATGCTTGCTCCTCTATTTAAAAATCCAGCAATTGCAAGTAAGGTAATTCTCGGGTGTTTAGAGAAGGGATTGTTCTTGTTTTGGCTATTATTTGAAGGAAGTGCTATTAGAATTACTCCTCCACTCAACATCTCTAAAGATGATATTATAAAGGGTTGCTCATTGATACTTAGAGTAATTGACCAATTAGAATTGGACTAATTTTATCATTATTTTAAGAGCTTATATGCTTATTTGTTAAAAAATAGTTAAATAGTACCATGTTATACAGACTAGTGTAACAATTTAATCTTTACGGCGTCTATTAAGTAAATAACAACTATTAAAAACAAATATCATGGACACAGTAACTAACAAATTATCGAAAAACAACAAAGCATCAAAAGTAATATTTGTCGACTTTAAAAAGGCATTAAGAAATCGATGGGATAAATCTAGAAGATATGGTATTTAATCTTTATTTATGATCAAACTTTCAACATCAAAAACTACCAAACCACCCTCACAAGCCTACTATAAAATCAAATAGTAGGCTTCTTTTTTTTATAAACTAAGCTCGTTCAAGTTAACTTTCTTACTCCCTAGCAATTAAATCATCCAAATAGCGTCTAGTTTTGGCTGTATCCCAATCTGCCCTCCCAGATTTTATGACAATGAATCCCTTTTTATCAATTACAAACGTAGTAGGAATACTTTCTGAACGCAACTCTTTTGGTTCACGTGTTTTTAAATTATACACCGGCAGGTTATAGCCTTTTTTCTTAAAATAAGCATCCACTTTATCTTTTGGATCGTTCGTAACAGAAAGGAACACTATTTTGTCTTTATAATCATTATACAAAGCTTGTATACTTGGCTTTTCTGCCACACAGCCAGGACACCATGTTGCCCAAAAATTAACAAACACCACGTTGTTTTTTAGCGTATTAAAATCTAGGTCAGCTGTGTTTACTCCTATGAGTTGCCAATCGTATGTGGACAATGGAACACGCTCCGAAACAGCCTCAATATCCGGCGAAAAACTGAGTTGTTTTAAAATCCAGGCTCTAGAGGTGGGAATTAAAATAACGGCAAATGCTAGGACCCATAGCAGGTCGAAAATTCTTTTTTTTGTGATTTTCATAGGTAATATTTAGTTCAAAAATACAAAAGCATCGCTATAAATAGTGATGCTTTTGTTACTTTACGTTGTAGTGACGTCCTGATCAGAAGATTACATGCACATAAGTTTTCATACTCCTTATTTTGCCAATAATTCCAGTTTAACCAATGTAAAAACAGCAATACCATCGTCACTTGAATGTGAGAAATTTTCTGAATAAGTGATTTCGAACTTTTTATTTTTAAAATCAGAAACATGTAAATCAAAGGCTTCTAAAACACTGCCCTTAATCTCTGTGAAATCTATCATTTCATCATTTTCAAGATTAAAAACATATCCTCCTGCAATAAATCCACAATAGGTACCTGTTGCGGTAACTATATGTTTAGCACTATAATAACTCATATTTTTATATTTTAAATTAGGATAAGTTCAATTTAATGAAGCTATCTAAAACGTTTCATTTACGATGTTATTTAAAATGAAAATCATCTTAAATCGCATGGTGAAAAGATACGTAAAATACGTGAGACAACCTTCATGTTATAAGGCTGAAAAAACAATAATTAAAGTGACCTATCATTTACAAAAAACGTATCATCAATGGTACATGTTTTTTGAATTTGGTTGTATAAGATAATACGTACGAATTCTCAAATATGACACGGTACTTTATAATAGCATGCGCTGCTATGATTCAATGTTACCTTACAACAGTTCCTGTAGGGAAATTTAAGTTTTTTCCAATTCCATATGTAGTATGATCCGTGGCATCTACAGGAATACTACCTACCAAAGGTTTTAATAGGAACGGAAGCTCACTATTATCAGGAACAGGCTCAATGGAAATCACTGCCTTTCCTCCTTGTAAGTTCGTAGGGAATGTAAGTTCAGATGGTGGATTCATAATAAAATCTTCCCCTGGAAATGGAGGTCCATCATTTAAGGTACTGCTAAAATCATCGAACATATCCACTCCTGTATTCATAGAAAATTTTCCTGTGGTCACAGGTACACCATCTATCACAGCCCAACCTTCATACAGCCATCCATCAGGAAGCGTTGGTAATATTAAACCCGCAGCAGGTGACATTGATTCAAGAGATAGAAACCAAATACCACTATTTTCATTATTCATAGGTCCATCCGTAGGCGTTGCTAATATATACGCCCCTGAGGCTGTGGAAAAATCATTCCCTAAAGCCGCCCCATGATCAATAGTGAGGTTTCCTGTATTACCAGAAAAATCACCTGCTAAGATATGTACCTTGCTTGGTGCCGGGTCATCTCCTGCCGCGGGCTCAATTGTTAAAATAAATGCCGTGGCCACAGCCAAATCAATTTTGTTTAGTAAAAAGTCGGTTTGGGAAAGGTTTCCTTCATCGTCCACAGAGAACCTCCCCGTAGTTTGTGGTACATTATTTACCATAATCCAACCTTCGTACACGTAATCACTTCCGAGATTTTCCAGGCCGTCAATTGATAGCGTTAAATTTTTTGTTGTCATTGCTACATCATCGTCATCACAGGCAACGAAAATGAATCCCAAGGCCATAAAAGCCATAAAAATAGTTTTTTTCATAATAAAAGTTTTCTGAATAATACCTTACAAAGGTATTTCTTAAAAACAATTTCAATTGTTAGCTAGCTAACACTCGTACAAAAAATTAGATTTTTAAAAATTGTGGAAAAAGTGTAATGTATTTGCCCTTATATGTAAGCACTTCTTTGTTTTTTAAATCGTTCATGATTATATTTAACGTAGGTCTAGAAGTACCTAAGAGACAGGCTATGTTTTTTTGAGAATAGGGATGTTCAATCATGGTATTTCCGGTTTCAGGGCAGCATTCACCGTACTCAAGAGCCAACTCATTTAAAAAATCTACCACACGATCCTTAGCGTCTTTAAACAACAATACTTCCAGTCTGCGTTCTAACTTTTTAATTCTGAAGTTTAAAAACTTATAAATTTTTAAAGTAAAGGATTGATTGTCCCTCATTAAATCGTGTAAAACAGTAACACCAACAGGGCAAATAGTCGTTCTATTATCTATGGCTTGGGCAAATTCATTCCTTTTTTCTTCTCCCAATATCGCTTTTTCCCCAAACAACTCTCCTTTGGACAAAATACATTTAATCTGTTCCTCCCCTGTTTCTGTATAATAGCCAATTTTGACCTTTCCTTTTTCTATTAAATACACTTTATTAGAAGCATCATCTGAAAAATATACATAATCATTTTTTTTATAATGATCAAATACATGACAATCCTTATATGCTGAAAATTTATGAGGACATAATATCCTAAATAAATTTACCTTTTCTAATATCCAAAAATTTCTCATAGCTTTTGTATAAAGTTTAATATAACAATGATTAAGCTGTTTTTCTTGAAAGGTACAAAAAAAACTTGCAGTCGAAACTGCAAGTTTTTTAATAATTATATTTGATCTGCTCTAATTTAAGCGTTCTCTTTCTTAATTAGATTCAACGCTGAACCTTCCTTATACCATTCTATTTGACCACTATTATAGGTGTGATTTAATAAAATAATAGTACTAGAACCATCTTCATGTTTGACCTCTAAAGACAATTGTTTTCCAGGTGCAAATGCCTCTAAATCTGTAAAGCTAAATGTATCATTTTCAAGTATAAGATCATAGTCCGCTTCATTAGCAAAGGTCAATCCTAACATTCCTTGTTTCTTCAAGTTGGTTTCATGGATACGCGCAAAAGATTTTACAATCACAGCAGCCACTCCTAAATGACGTGGTTCCATAGCGGCATGCTCACGAGAAGATCCTTCCCCATAGTTATGCTCACCAAATACTAGCGATTTAATTCCTGCAGCTTTATAGGCTCTTGCCGTAGCAGGAACAGCTCCATATTCACCTGATAATTGATTTTTAATAGTATCCGTTTTTTCATTGAAGAAATTTACAGCACCAATTAAACAGTTATTAGAAATATTATCAAGATGACCTCTATATTTTAACCAAGGTCCTGCCATAGATATATGATCTGTCGTACATTTTCCTTTGGCTTTTATCAATAGTTTAGCGTCCGAAATATCGCCCCCTAAAGGTGTAAAAGGGGTTAATAATTGTAATCTTTCAGAAGTATCCGAAACACTCACTACAACTCCACTACCATCGGCCATAGGCGCTACAAATCCAGCATCTTTTACTTCAAAACCTAATGGAGGTAATTCAAAACCAGTAGGCTCGTCAAATTTGACTTCCTCACCGTCTTTATTTTTTAATGTATCAGTCATCGGATTAAAATCCAATCTTCCTGAAATTGCAATTGCAGCTACCATTTCAGGAGATGCTACAAAGGCATGTGTATTAGGGTTACCATCGGCCCGTTTACTAAAATTACGATTGAAAGAGTGAATGATAGAATTTTTCTTTCCTTTCTCTGCTCCTTCTCTGGCCCATTGTCCAATACAAGGACCACAAGCGTTGGTAAATATTTTTGCATTAAGATCTTCAAAAATCTTAATTAATCCATCTCTATCAGCTGTATAGCGCACTTGTTCAGAACCAGGGTTAATTCCAAATTCCGCTTTAGAACTCAATCCTTTGTCCACCGCTTGTTTTGCAATAGAAGCAGCTCTAGATAAATCCTCGTACGAAGAATTTGTACAAGAACCGATCAATCCCCATTCTACATCTAATGGCCATCCGTTTTCAGTGGCCTTTGCATTCATTTTACCAACTTCAGTTGTTAAATCTGGTGTAAAAGGTCCATTTAAATGTGGGCCTAACTCGTCTAAATTAATTTCTATTACTTGATCGAAATATTTTTCTGGATTCGCATACACTTCAGCATCACCAGTAAGGTACTCTTTTACTTTATTAGCAGCATCCGC
>Ga0105355_10001845_pt1 | contig 19390 bp, 14 predicted proteins | sample GOMGulsemesocosm_2_FD_83508 | JGI IMG/M metagenome (GOLD analysis project Ga0105355, IMG submission 83508) | Methane-oxidizing microbial communities from mesocosms in the Gulf of Mexico - GOM9C Gulf of Mexico | ecosystem: Environmental > Aquatic > Marine > Cold seeps | place: Gulf of Mexico... | reverse complement strand
GCTAATTCCCCTACTTCATTCCCTCTTTCAAATACAGCAAGTGCTGCTTCATCAGGAGGACTTAAAACCTCTTTTTTGTATTTCTTTAGCCAAAGTGCTTTTAGGCATTGTATGCCTTTTGTGTATAGAGATTTAGATAGGTTCATAGTTAATCATTATCGACTACAGCTTTACCAAAAGTTTCTAATTTAATAAACTTTGAACCAAAAATACTAGATGGTATTTTTTTCTTTAATAATTCATGAAAATTTTTGTCATGAGTTGATAATATTATCTGCTTATTATGATTTACTACCAAACTTCTAAATAAATCAATAGTTGCCAAAATATTAATACTATCCATTGACTGAATTGGGTCATCTATAAATATACAATCTATTGAATTATTTTGTTCATCTTTTGCATGTAAAGCTTTAGCTAGAAAAATACTTAAACTCAATGCATTTAATTGTGCACTACTATAATAAAGAGAAGGTGAAATCAAATTATTTTGATTATCATCTACAAAAATATTTAAATTCCCTTTCCCCTCTTTAAAAGTTGACTCGAATTTTACACTCTTATATTCAGGATGAGGGTCTATTTTCGAATAAATCTTATTAATTACATCTTCATAAAAAAATAATTTAACATCATTCACTATTTTACTCTCTAAGTTTTCCACATCTAATTGTAAAATATCTTTCAAGGTATTTTTTCTACTTAATAGTATATTTACTCTTTGAAGTTCTTGTCCTTTATCTATGAATAGAAAATACTCTAGTAGGTTCTCATTATATTTAGATAGTAATTCTAATCTTGATATTATCTCTTTATCATTAGTAATTAACCTATTTATTGCCACTTTATTAACTACAAATAACTTATATAATTGCTCCATTGTAAAATCAAAATCATTTATTTCTTCAAAATTACTTTTTATATAACTATTAAATGAATCAACTTTTAACGATAAGTCTTTAATAATACGATTTAATTGATTAAGTTCTTTTTCTAAATCCTTAATTTCAAAAATGAGTAGATTATCAGTTAATAATTTAGTTGATTGTTTTAATTCTTTAATATTTTTATTATATTCTACTTTTTTATCTTTCAAAATAATGTAATGGTGAGAAGACTGTTCTTCAAAGTTAATAAGTTCTTCAAACTGATCCAAATAATTATATATTAGAGTGTATTTGTCATTTTGTTTTTGTTCAACTATATATTCAATATTTTTATTGATAATAATATCAATATCATTAATTGATTTCATTTTTTCAGTTAAAGATATTTCTAGAGCACTTAGAATAATTCTTTCTTCTTGAATGGCTTTATCTAATAATTTAATTTCGGTATATTTCTTTCGGGTAAATTCAACTTCAGTTAAATCATCTATCTCTCTTTTTATTTTTATTTTTTCTTCTAATAAAGATTTATTTTCATTATGTAATGTACTTAAAATTTGTATGTATTTTGAAATATTTGATTCTATATTTTTAATATTTTCTTTATTAGTATTTAAGGGTATTCTTAATGTCTCAAATAAAATATTTTTCTTAATATATAAATTCTTTTCAATTGTCGATATTTCTATTTCTAAAAAATTCTTTTTTTCAAAATAGTTTTTTTCTAAATCATTTAATATAGGATTATTAGCTATTGCCGTATTTAAACTGTTAAAATCATCATGTTTTTTACTACATAAAGGACAAGATGATAAGGAATCTTTATTAACTATTGAACCACCAATTGATATTAGTTCTTTTATTTGTGTTTTATATCCCTTAACTAAAGATTCATCTTTTATCAAATCTTTTAGTTTTTCTTGTTTTAGAGATATTTTATTCAATAAAGTTTCTAGTTCAGTGATACTTTCTTTAAAAACATCATCATCTCTAATTTCAAGAAAAATATTTTGCTGTGCAGCTTCTAAAATTGAATTCACTTGATTAAATTCTTTTAATTCATTATCTAAATTTATTTTTGATTCTTTAAGAATATCTTCTTTTTCTTTTATTAACTTATTATTATAAAAAATTTTATCATCTAACATTTTTACATTATTATATATAGAAGGTATTCTACTAATTAGATTATCTAAAATGTATTTTTCTTGATTTGCCTTATCAAGTGTATTTTTACTTAGTTTAATTTTACTTTCAAAAGTTGAAACTTCTTTATTCAATATAATCTTACTTAGATTATTATCATTATTAGAAATATTTTTAGAATTTATAGAATCTTTAATTTTTTTATAAAATGGATATAAGTTAATTAGTTTTTCAAGATTTTCAATCTCTTTTTCATTATTATTATTTTGATTTTCTATATATTCTAATTTTTTATGATTTTCTTTTAGTTTATTAAAGGAAATCTTTCTCTCTTCTTGCTTTTGTAAGTTATATAAGTTATCAAAATAGTTCTTTATTTCTGACTCTTTTTCTAGAAGTCCAGTTAAGTTTTTATTATAATCTTTTATTTTATTAGTAAATAAAAGATTATATTCAGATATTTTATCATCTAATTCTTTTTTATTATCTTTTGTAAATAAAGTTGAAATTAAACCAATATTGATATTCTTTCTTCTAAGTTCATTAATAAGATTATTACTATTATCAAATATAGCTATGTCAATAGGAGTAGAAATATATTTCTCTATTACTATCTTATCTTCAACTAAATCTTTTATATTTTTATTGTTCTTTTTAATTAACCTTTGTAATTTATCGTGATTTTTTATATCATAATCATTTCCAAAATAATCAATAAATTTTTTAAATCTACTCTGAGAATCATCTTCTCTTAAAAAATTATCAATTCCTTCTTGGGACAATAATACATTTTTAAAATATTTTCTTTCAATATTATTAATGTTAATATCAAATTGATAATCCCATCCACCATTACGCTCAATATTTGGTATGAGTCTATTAATATTAATATTATTGTTAAATGATAAATTTACAATTCCCTCTTCATTTGGTACATTTTTATTTTTTAATATATATTGTTTTTCTCTACTTCCTGTAACTCTAGAAACTTGTTGTCTTTCTGCAAATGCAACATCACTACGTTCTTTAGAAAACCTTTTTATTTCATTTGTCATACACCACTCTACTCCATCATAAAATGATGTTTTCCCAAAACCATTAGGAGCATAAATAGAAATAAAATTAGAGATATTTTCATCCTCATTTATAAAATTAAATGTTCCATTGCTTCTACTTTCATATGCTCGAAATGCATGAAGTTCAACTTTCTTAATCTTCATTTATTTCTCCTTCTAAATTTACTAATATAGAGTCTATATTTTCATCATTTAATTCATCAATAGAAACTATATTTGCCCAAGTGTTTGTTTCTGAATTATAGTTTTCCAATCCAACACTTGTACTATCTATACCTAAATCAGTAAATAGAATATGCTTAGAAATAAGACTTTTAATATTTTCTTCATTTATCTCACTATCATAATTTGATTCGGTAATTTTTCTAAAAGCGAGAGTGTCATTTTCAATTTTATATTGAAGCTCTTTCGTTATATCATCTTCTGTAACAAAAAAAAGATACATATTCCATTTATTAAAACCATCTAAGTATTCATCTAATCCTTGAGTTAAGGAACTATTTATTTCCTCCCAATGACTATCTAGATTATCTGTTTTAACAAAATAAACTAATAATTCATAGTTATTAGATATTTTATATAATTCCAAAGTATCTAAGGAATAAGTTATCTTTATATTATTTAATATACTTGATTCTAATCTAGTTAATTGCATTTTTTATATTTCCTTTTATTGTAAAAGCTGTACAGCTTGTAAAGTTAGTTTGATTTTCCATAATCTTTTTTTGTATGTGAAAAATACTTTTAATATTTAACTCTTCATAAGGGTTTTCTATGCCTTGATCTATATTCCATTCATTTTCAGTTTGAGAGGTAGTAATATCAATTAACATTTCTTTACTTGCTTCAGTTATCATACTAGGAGAGGTACTTTCACAAGCAATAAAAATCGTTCCTCCACTTTTTAATTCCTTTAAGTTTGAACGGGTAACTTTAGGAATAAGTCCAGTCCACGATTTTGCTTTTCCAAATAAATACTTATATTCAGCATTTATATTTATCAATGCTTCACCATCTAAAGTTTCAATATCTTTTATTAAACTACAAAATACTAAAAACTCTAAATAAGTGGCCCATAATAATTTGTTTGAACTATCACTTTTAATCATACTTGTTAAAATATAACCTTCAATTATCTCTAAAACATCGGTTGGTTCCAAATTAATATTATTATCTACAATCTCTAATAAGGTATTCCTTACTAATTCTTTTTTAATTATTAAATCATCAAGTAAAAATATTTCATCAAGTAAATTCTTAAAAGATAGAAGAAAAGGAGGCAGAAGTTCAACAAGTGCATCAGAATTTTCACTAATAATCTCTTTAAACATATTAATTTTAATAGTATTTACTGAGGTGTTACTTTCCTCTCTTCTTGACTCATCATCCATTTTATATTCAATACCAACTAAATATAAATCATCGTTTTTTCTTAAAAAGACACCTCCACCTGAACATCCAACAATTTCAGATTGTGGAGTACCATGAGTATTATGCATAACTAATACATTATTATTTGATTGAATATCTATTAATTCTAATTTAAAAGGACGAATTGTTTCAATCTCAGTTCTTCTTGTTCTTGGAAATCCATAAAAATAAAAATCTTGACTATCACTTATCTCATCTAAATATAAATATGGAGTGAAGAAACTTTCTAAATATTCCACTTTAATTAAAACAATATCTAATTCTATATCTAAACGTTCATACACATGTTCAACTTCAATTGTTGTATTATCATATTTTTTAATTTCTATTTCCCTAATTGATAATATGTTTTTATTTTCGTCCTCGATATTGTGTCTTGCAGTAAAGACATATGTATAATCTTTTGTTTTTGGTTGAAATAATACGCCTGTACCATTTCTAACCATTACAGAACAAGATCTATACTTCTCATAAATTGTCATATATTTAAATCCTTAGTATCTTTTAATCTATATCTATTAAGCTCGTCATGATTAAAGATTTCTGACTTTAAATAAGGATAGTTAAAATATAGTTCTGCTTGATTATTAATATTAAAAATTCTTGCAAAAGTTCTTTTATTTGGTAAACCGTGAAAATTGCCATCTGTTAAGATTACAAATTTCTCACAATCTATGATCTCTAATAGTTCATAAGATGTATTAGCTTTACTTGCATGGTGTGATAGTTTTACAAATTCTAACGTAAGTTTATTTTCTATTGAAACGCCAGACTCTTTTAGTTTCTCTACAATTACACTAGGGTGAGAATCTCCTAAAAATAGCATTTTTTTATTTTCTATTTCTAATATGAATGCAATTGAACTACCATTATGTATTGATGTATCTTCTTTAAACTCATCATTTTGAATTAATTTTTCAATTGTTTTATTATAGTCTGTATCCCAAGATGTTAAACTTGAGGGAGATTCTTTTTCCCATTTAACTAAAAGTTTTTTTAATTTTTCATCATTTGGAGATAAAATTTTAAACTTAACACCAATCTCATCTAATTGCTCATCACTAGATTTTATTAACTTTCTATCCCAAATTTCATTAGATTCTAATTTTTTTTCAAATGCTACACCTTGATTTATACTAGTATTGGTATTTTCAAATTCATCAAGTTCTTGTTCATTTTTATTTTCATCATTTTCTTGAAAATACTCATTTATTAATTGTCCTGAATTGAACCAAACTTTTTTTATCATACTTGATTCAAAATCATCTGAGGCAAAATATTTTAATATACCTCCAATATGATCATTATCCACATGAGTAATTATTAATATGTCTATAACTTCATTTTTTTCTTTTAATTCAAAAAATAATTCTTTTAATAATCCATTTTTTTTTCTTCTATTTATGTTATATTCATATGTTTTTGATACACCGCTATCTATTAATATATTTTTATTAACACCTTCATAATTGAAAGAAACTAATATACAATCACCATTATACGCTTTTAAAAAATCAATCTCCATTATCAATCCTCATTATTTATCAATCTATCAACCCCTGCTCATCAAACTTTGCTTTCATAGTTGGATTTCCATGCGTTAACTTCTTAATAGTTAAATCATCCGCTTTATTATTCGCCAATCGTAAGTTATTTTCCGATGATAACAATGCATCTTTTGTTTTTTGAAGATGAGTTATTGTTTTATCTATTTCATCAATAGCTGTTTTGAATTTTCTACTTGCTAAATCGTAATTCTTTGCAAAACCTGTTTTAAAGATATTTATTTTTTCTTCAAAATCGGTAATATCCATATTTTGATTTTTTATTAAATTTAATTCTGCTTTATATTTCATTGAGTTTAAAGCTGCATTTCTAAGTAAGGTAATAATTTGGATAAAAAATTGTGGGCGAATTACATACATTTTGTTATGTTTATATGAGACATCAACTATGCCTGTGTTATAAAATTCACTCTCTGATTCCAAAAGAGAAACTAAAACTGCATATTCACAGTTTTTTTCATTACGGTCTTTATCCAGTTTGGAGAAGAAATCTTCGTTTCTTTTTTTTGTAGCTGTTTCATCGTTTTCATTTTTCATTTCAAACATTATTGAAATGATTTCATTGCCTTGCTCATCTGATTCTTTATAAATAAAGTCACCTTTATTTCCAGCTCTTGAATCATTGTCTTTTTCAAAATAAGCATTTGGAAAGGCTGTTGCACGAAGTTTATTAAATTCAATCTCACAATGTTGTTCTAATGTCTCTCCAACCATTTTAGTTGAAAGTTTTTGCTTGAAGTCTTTTAATCTTGCGATTTCATCGTCTTTCATTTTGATGGTTTCATCTTTTACAATTAACTTAGTACTGTATTGTTCTTTGATTAATATCCCTAAGGATTCTTTTTCACTCTCTTTTATTTTTAAATCAGTAGAAAGCTCATCTCGTTCTTTTTCTATTGTTTTAATAGCTTGGGAAATTTCTAGTTTGTTTTCAACTTTTGCATTGTACATCTCAGATTTTACAGAAGCTAGTTCGGCTTCACTATTTGTTCTTAATTCAAACAGTTCTTTGTCTTTTTGCACTATTGAATCTTGTAAAGTATTTTTAATATTAGCAATAGCTAGTTGAACAGCATTCTCTTTGTCACTTTGTGCATTATGTAACTTAGATTTCATTTCAGTGATTTCTATTTCTTTATTTGCTAAATTTTGAGCAAGGTGAGTATCACTTTTGATTTTTAATTCACTTAGTTCTTTGTCTTTTTGTACTATTTTTTCTTGGAAAGTATTTTGAATATTTGCAATAGCTAATTCAACAGCACTTTCTTTTTCTTTTTGTGCAATGTCTAGTCTGTTTTTTATCTCTTCTTCAAATTGATGATCTCGTACTTGCTTAAGTATATCTGCATAACCAGATTCATCTAAATCAAAATTTTTATCACAATGAGGACAAATAATTTTTTTCATACTTTAATTCCTTATGCTTTTACTTTTAAAAATTTGTGCTTAAGTTTCCAATCTTTTATTATAATAAAACACAAACCCTATTCCCTTATCTTAAATCAATAATACTATTAAAAAATAACATTTCAATAACAATAAAATCACTTTATTAAATAATTAAACAATATTTATTCATTTTATAAATAATAATAACTAAAAGGTGTCACAGTTTGCGTCACAGTTTTTATATTTTTCATAAATTTTCATATCAAAGTCTTCAAACATTGTTTTTCCTTTTTGCTGCGCTTGAAATAATTCATCTTGAGATTTAAAAGAACAAGCTGTAAAAAGAAGAAGACTCACTAGTATCAAACATAAATTTTTTAGCATTACTTCTCAAGTTTGAGCATTGATTTATGATTATTTTTATATACAGTTCTAATACTAATATTTTCTAATTTTTTCAAAGTTTCATAGTCATTATCATCAAAATTATTTTTGGATAGTTTTTTAAGAAGCTTCATTTCATTTACACAAGAATAATATACATAGATATTATTCTTATCTTTAAAAAAATAATAATATACTATTGGAACTTTATAATCTTCTATGTCTAATCTTATACACTTATCCTCAAGAAATTTAGAAGTTGAACCAATAAATTCTATGCTACTAAAATCTGCAATATTTTTAACTTCTTTATTTTCAATTAAAAGAGTTTTATCATATGCATAAGCTAATCCTAGTTTTTTAATCTTTGTGTTTATGGTTTGTTTAGTTATTACTTTATTTGAATTTAATGGAATATATTTTAATTCTTTTTTATCTTTATAAAATGAGTCTGTACCTAATACATAAGAATAAACTCCAGGGTAATAAGTAGCATTTATGTCTAGTCCATTATAAGTTGGAATTAATTTATTTCTTTTTGAATCAAAACGGTACCATTTAATATCATCTGTATATTTGTATGACATATGTTTAGGTTTTCTTAATGTCTGAATGTTTTCGACTAAAGAAATATCTAATAATTCTGATTGATTCCAATAATTGGCAGAGTGCTCGTACACATCATTTCCAATAATAATTAAATCCTTGAATTTATTTAAAAACTTAGCATTTTTATATGGATAAAAATGAGTATAAATTCCACTTTTGAGTCTGTATTCATTGTTTATGTAAACCCAAATTAAATTATTACTATCCATGGTATAGTTATTTATATTACTGAATTTCATTTTAGATAATATTTTTTTTCCTTTAATTAAATTAAAATTTTTGCTTAAATCTTTATACTCAAATCTACTATCTAAGCTATAAAAAGTATTATCATCGTAAAGAAACCTTTTTGTGTTATATTCTCTTGTGTCTGTATAATATTTTGTACTTTTAATATCTAAGTTAGGAATGATTTTTAAAGGCTCAAAATTACTTAGTGTATAGTAATTTAAGTCATCTTTTAAAAGCCATATTTTAAGCCAAAAGTCATCAATAATTTCAAAATTTGAAGATATTTGGGGTAATTCAATAATTTTAATTCCCAAATAATCTATTACTACATAAACCCATTTGTCTTTGAGATAAAAGAAATGTGTTCCTTTGGTTTTTGTGACTTCATTAAAATTAAATATTTTTTTGATACCATTTTCTTTAATATAACCTTCTGTTTTATCTAAAAGAAAATAACCTTCTTTGGTTGAAAACAAAAAAGAAGATTTATCTTCACTTATCAACTTAAAACCTCTAATTTTGATTTGTTCAAACTTTATAATTTCTTGAGAAAAAAAACTAATGCCATTTGGATCTTTTATTGTATGTTTAAAAATAAGATTATTGTTTTCAATTCCTAAGGTATATGTTTCTTTTGTATAGTAATCATACGATTCACTTGCAATTAAAAAGTTTACATATAGTATAAATAGTATTAGTTTTTTCATTCTCTGAGATCCTTAGATTCATTTATATTTTTATAATAAGAGTTTTTTTATTATGACTTTTTTTATATTTTAGAAATAAATCATACTGGATAGATTTTATTCATCATATTTGTGTTTAAAATAATATCTTAAGTCTTCACCTATATCTATAGTTCCATATAACATGACTTTTCCTGTTTGGGCATTGATAAGTATTTCTAGTTTTTTGATGTCTTTTTCTACTGTGGTATTTATTATTGCTGTTACAACATAATATGAAACTTCTGTATCTTTTATTATTGGAATATATTCTTCATAAAAATCATAATTTTTTTTGTATTCTTCATATTCTTGGTGGTCAACAATATCTAAATCCATCCTAGCTACTTCTGTCTCCTCACTATACATATCAACTTCTTGATATTTCTTTTCCATAAGCTCAAGTAAGTCATAACCAGAAAAAGCATACTTCTCATCATAATCTATATTCGAAGTCATTTTTTTGTTTTCATCGAAGGTTTTTCTAGACATGTCATATCCCTCGTTTCGAAAATTCAAAATGCATTTTTTTATTGTCCCATTTTCGTAATATTCTATACCCTCTTCTAAAATACTTGGTTTATCGTATTTAATATATTCACTATAATCTTTTTTGTAACCAAATTGTCTTACCCACTTTCCAAAGCCTACAAACATATAACCTTCATCATCATATGTGTTTTCACTGTTTTTATATTTTTCATAAATTTTTATATCAAAGTCTTCAAACATTGTTTTTCCTTTTTGCTGTGCTTGAAATAATTCATCTTGAGATTTAAAAGAACAAGCGGTAAAAAGAATAAGACTCATTAGTATCAAACATAAATTTTTTAGCATTATTTTTCCTTTTGCAAAAGAGGAGATTTTTGTAAGATTTTATTTATTATATTTCGCATTAGTACTCATAATAATCTTCTATATTTTCAGCTGTATCTATAGTTCCATATAACATGACTTTTCCTGTTTGTGCATTAACAACAATTTCAATCCTAGCTACTCTTGTTTTATTTTTAATATTTATAATGGATTCTATATAATAAAAGGAAACACTTTCTCCTTTTGCCATAGGACTATATTCCTCATAAGATTCATATCTATCTTTATTCTTTTCATAAGCTTCATAATCAACAGGCGCTAGGTCTGTTCTATATACTTTTGTTTGCTCACTATACATATCAACTTCTTTATACTTCTTTTCCATAAGTTCAAGTAAGTCATAACCAGAAAAAGCATACTTCTCATCATAATCTATATTCGAAGTCATTTTTTTGTTTTCATCGAAAGTTTTTATGGACATTTCATATCCATCATTCCTAAAAGTCAAAATATATCTTTTTATTTGTCCATTTTCGTAATATTCTATATATTCTTCTAAAATACTTGGTTTATCGTATTTAATATAATCAATGTAGTTCGTTTTGGGACCAGTTTGCCTTACCCACTTGCCATAAACTAGAGACCTATAACCTTGATCATCATGTGCCTCATAATTATTTTTGTATTTCTCATAATTTTTTATATCAAAGTCTTCAAACATTGTTTTTCCTTTTTGTTGTGCTTGAAATAATTCATCTTGAGATTTAAAAGAACAAGCGGTAAAAAGAATAAAACTCATTAGTATCAAACATAAATTTTTTAGCATTATTTTTCCTTTTCTTCAAAATATTTTTGCAGAATTTCCCATTGCCAGACCCACGAATAGGTTTTTTTTCTAGCATAATCCATAATATTTTGAGTATTTTGTTTTTTTAAGGGATAAGTGCTTTTTTTATCAAAGGTATGATATAAACCAAGGGCATGAAATACTTCATGATGGGCAATGTTATTACCGCCTTTATAAATAACAATTGAAGTAGAATTAACATCTCTGGATTCACCATTAATCTTAAGTTTTTTAATTTTTCCTTTGTCACGTATTTTAATGGTTTTGCTTTCTCCTAGATAAAAAACTTTTATAGTATTTTCATATTTTGGATAAGCTTTATTAAAAAGAGGTTCTAAGCAGTCATTTAAATCCATATAGGGATTAAGAGAGTAAATTGTTTTCTTTAAAATTAGTTTTTTTCTCAAAAATCTGTCCTCTATCATCTCTTTGTTTACTTGAAACATTCCATCAAACTCTATAATATTAGCAGTGATATAAGCTTGTTTAAGGGGATTTCTTATTATTTGGAGGTCATTCTCGGAGCGAAATACTTTTTTAGATTTTTTATTGAGTGTCATTTCAACCTGAATCAAAAGAATATCTAAATCATGACGTACAGCATTTGCAAGTATTTGCATTTTTCCTATTAGTTTATTATCTAACTTGGCTTCAATAACAGCATCGCTTGAAAACTCGCCACTACACTTTACACTTATTTCTTTTGTGCTTGTTAACTCTATTTTTATTTTATCACTGCTAGAAGTAAATTCTACTTTTTTTAAAAGTTCATCGCTTAAATTTTTATTTACTATTAGACTTAAGGAAACAGTAGTATTGGGATAAATAGTTAGTTTGGGCATATAATAGAGGTCTTGATTGTTTTCTTTTAGTTTTGGCTCTTTTTCATACTGTTTTTTTATAGCATCGTAGTCATCTGCATCTACTAGAAATTTAGTATATTTTTTGTCATACCACCTTTTCGTATCTCCTATTCGTAACCAATCAAATCCAAAGTCTCCTGTATAATTTTTTGTGCTTCTAAAATGAAGGACATAACGTTTACCTATAACTTTTATGCTTTTTTCTTCTTTTAGGTGCACGCCATCATGTTCTATATTAATAGTAGTTTTTAAAGAATCTACTTCATGTGCATCTATATTATTAGCACTTGCTAATTCTTCTATTTTAAAAGCATGAGTAATGCTTTCTTTTTTAATATTAGTGTCTATTTTTTCTTCATGTAAAACATCTTTATTTTTATCTAATAAAGTAAGTATAAGTTCATGAGTAGTTGAGCTAGGAACATTAGTGCTTTCTCTTATGTTTATGTTTTCATCAATACTGGCTTCACTCATTTTTTCAAAATACAAACCATTTAAATCTTTATGTAAAAAAATACCATTTCTTCTATACTCTTCTTTTTTGGGTTCATTTCTTCTTTTCTCTACTTGCTTCGCATACAAAACACTTGCTGGTTCATAGGCTCTTTTTATAGGAAGTTCATCAAAATAGTTAGACTTATTATTTCCAACACCAGCACTTGGGCGTATTCTTTTTTTATAGATGCCATCTTCTTCCACTTGTACTCTTTTAAGAACGCCTAGTAAGTGATTATTTACATTCCATGAATTTCTATTAGAAAGTAACCATCTATCTTTTCTTTTAATAAATGCAGGTTCTCTTGGGTCGTTTTCTATTTGAAAGGTTTCTGTTTTATCTGAGCTTGGTAAAACTATTTTGCCTAAATCTCCATAAATAATATCGTCTTTATGAATTTTGGTTTTGAACATATTTAAGACCTTTTAAATTTATATGTAATTAATTGAAAGAATTATATAATTTATTAGCTTATTTTATATTAAAATGTACTTATTAATTGAAGAAGAGATTATTTCAAAAAGTAAAGTTACCTGTCCTTTTTATTTCATAACTTCAAAAAAGAAGAAAAAAAGCGCAAAGGGTACTTTGTATGAGCTCTTAAATAACAAATAGTTTAGTATCTAAAAATATTTAGATACTACAATATTACATCTTTGTTACATTAAAAGGATAGAGTCCTAGTCATAAAAAGGATTACAATGAATAATCTCCAAACAAAAAACTTTGTGAAAAAAATCTTAGGTGCAATAATCACCTTACAAATTATCTTCCTTAGTAATGCTCTTGCTAATTCATCTCCAAAATCAGAACCTACACGCTGTGTTTACCCTGGTTCATTAGGGGGTACTACCCTTTATAATAACAGTTATGTAGCTCTTAAATCTGATCCGAAAACTCCAATAGAACGTTGTGAGTATGGCTCAAGTTGCAGACAAGATAAAAGATTAGATAATGGAAAAGCACAATGTATTCGCTCAAGTACTAATGTAAAAAGTCCTTATTACAACTATGCTTGTGGTACCTATACAGAACACATTCTTTTTCAAACAAAACTTGAAGTTGATTGTCGTTGTCGTGTAACTGGTACGGGTCATAGGTATTTAAATCCTAAGGATAAAAATGTTGATCCAGAAGAAGGAATCATCAACTGTTCCAATCCAAACAAACAAATGAAAACTAGGTGGCCTGTAAAATATGGCAAAGGACCTAAATTTGATGCTTGGAAAAAACAAAAAGGAGCAACAAGATGGACAGGTGGAATTTTTCGTCCCAAAACGCGTGAATTTTTCTCAGTTGTTAGATGGACCAATCCAAACTATCAAAGTACTGGAACTATTGTTGCATGGAACATAGATACAAAAAACCGACGAGTAGTCTCAGGGCTTTATCCAGATAAACGTCGAGGAATGAAAGAATATGGTTCAGGATACTTATCCGATGGACTAAGAAAAAATCATAAAAAACAACCCCTAACGGGTGCATCTATTATGAAATGGGGTAAGGATGGGATGATTTACCTTTTAGCAGGAGGTACGGGAGAATCTACTGGTAAACGAGCAGAAATTATTAGAATCGACCCCGACACAGGAGCTCGCTCCCTTGTTTGGAAAGCAAAAAATAAAAAGTTTTCTCCAAAAGCAGATGAAAAATATGGACAGTGTTACAGACCCAATGGAAAGTATCCCAAACAAAGTAGTGTTGAAATCATGGCTTTAGCTTTTGCAATGGGGCCTAAAAATGAATTTTATCTTTCCATGCATGATGTACGAGCAGGTGATGCTATCTTAAAAATTAGCGCAGATGCTAAAACGTGTACACCTCTTTCTGTTTGGGGTAATGCTAAAGGGCATAATCCAGGAGGAAAACAAAAAAAAGCGCCAGCCTATGCACATATTGGAAAAGGTAAATTTATACAGTTTCCCGTCAAAGGTATGCTTTATCATGAGGATGAAGAATATGGACCTATGATTTTAGGGGTATCTAAAGGAGATATGTATTCTTTCGTAATCGAAGATGGTTATCGTTCCTTAGAAACTTTTGAAAATGGAACATATAGCGGTATGGGTTATACAAGAATGGTATATATGGAAAAAGATGGCCGTGGTTTTGTAATGGCTACGGGGAATAATGCAGGGGCACATGCAATAGTTGAGTTAGGAGTGGGTACACGAGAACCTATTACTTCTGATGTGAAGGATATGGATGACCCTATTTTTAAATCTGCTTATGGGGTTAGAAGAAGTGTTAATATGAATGGTGCCCTTGGAAATGCAAACAAAATTAATATGGGAGGAATGATGATTGATCCTGAAAATCCGGATATTGCCTATGCTGTTTTAACGCATGGAGCTTTAGTTCAATTAGAACTTTCAACCTTCAACAGTATGATTTGGTCCTATTAATAATTAACACTTATTTAAAAAAAGAATATCAAGCTCTTGATATTCTTTTCTAGCACTTCATTATATACCTAACTTCTAGCAAATTCTTACAGCCTTTCCTAATATTTTTTGATTATTATTAAAATAATGCTTTTTTTACTACTTTTAAAAGTAAGTAAATAAAACAATCCTATAACCTACTGTAATTTACTAATAACTATTTCTCTTATAAACTTCATATTTATTTTAGTTTATTTGAGCTACACTTATAAAAGAATTTATACCCTAGGGAGAAGTTATGAATAGTAATGTAAATGAACCCCTAATTATTGAAGAAGATATACTTAAAAAGTGGCAAAAGTTCACCAACTTACTTGTTTCATTATTTGATGTACCAAGTGCTTTAATTATGCAAGTAAAAAAAGATAAACTAAATGTTTTTGTAAAAAGTCAAAACAAAGAAAATCCATATATTCTTGGAACAAATGAAACATTAAAAAACACCAATTTATATTGTAAAGAAGTAATATCAAGTAAAAAAAGCCTCTATATTAAAAATGCTTTAAAAGATAAAAAGTGGAAAGAAAACCCTGATATATGCCTTGATATGATTAATTATTTGGGTCATCCCATCATTAATAAAAATGGTGAAGTATTTGGAACTTTATGTGTGCTTAGCAGTGTTGAGAGAGAATACAGCCAAGCCCAGCTGTCTTTATTAGAAGAATTTTCCAATACTCTTGAAGATGATTTATACGATAAAGACAAACAAGATAAATTATTAGAATTAGAGAAAATGGCTTCTTTGGGAAAAAGAGTAGCTGGAATTACACATGAGATTAATACCCCTTTAGGAATTAGTGTTACGGGTATTAGTCATTTTTTAGAGCTCAATCAAGATTTAAATGATAAGTTTTTAAATGAAGAAATGAGTGAAGAAGATTTTTCTTGTTTTATGAGTACAACACAAGAACTTGGAAAACTTATTTTTACTAATTTAAACAAAGCAAATGTTTTAGTAAAAAGTTTTAAACAAGTCTCTTTGGATCAAAGTAATGAAGAAAAAAGAGAATTTAATCTAAACACTTATTTAGAAGAGATTATCTTAAGTCTTTCCAGTGAAATCAAAAAAAAGAAAATAAATGTAGAAATAAACTGCGACAGTAACTTATTTATGTATGGAAATGCAGGTTTGTTTTCCCAAATTATTACCAATTTGATTATGAATACTATTCGACATGGTTTTAAAAATAAAAACGATGCAAAAATACGTATTAAATGCAGCAAAACAGAAAGTAAAGTTTCTCTTTTATATTCAGATAATGGAGAAGGAATTAAAAAAGAAAATTTAGAAAAGATTTTTGATACTTATTTTAGCACCAATAAAAAAGAAGGTGGCTCTGGTTTGGGTCTTAGTATTATTAAAAGTATCATCATAAGGGATTTTAAGGGCTATATTACCTGTTCTTCTTATGAAGAAAAAGGAACAGAGTTTAACATAGAGTTAAATGACATACGATAAATAACTATGCTTTTAAAACAATAGTAAATAAAGCGCCTGTGTAATTCTTTTCTTTATATACATAAGATTCATTCTTAACGCTTATCTTACCTTGTAATTTGTTTTCAATGACTTCTTGAGTCATATATAAGCCAATTCCAATTCCATCTTTTTCACTTTTTGTTGTAAAGTATGGTTCAAAAACTCTGTTTAATACTTCTTCTTTAATTCCCTTTGCATTGTCTTTAATACTAATAATAATTTCATCTTCTTTTTTTACTACCTTTACAAAAATTAATCTTTTTCCTTTTATTTTACGTAAGGCATCAATAGCATTGTTTAATAAATTTATCAAGGCTTGAACAAGCTCGTTTTCATAAGAATGCATTCTAATATCATCAATGCTTTTAATTACAGTGATATCTTTTTTATCGTATTTAAAAGAAGTAATAGTAAATACTTTCTCAAAAACATCTTTAAAACAAAAAGAACTTTTTGCTTTCGTAGGTCTTAGAAAATCACTGAAATCATCAATTGTTTTAGACATATAAGAAAGTTGTACCTTACAACTTTCTACATTATGCTCTATTTCTTTTTGATTTAAATTAAGGCAGTTATCTCTTAAATAATGAATCAATAAAGAGACATTATTTAGAGGCTGTCTCCATTGATGGGCAATATTTCCAATCATTTCCCCCATGGCTGATTTTTTTGATTGCTGGGATAAAATGATATTTTTTCTATGGATTTCATCATTGGCTATTTGCACTTCTTTTTTATTTGTAATATCTTCACAAATACAAAGATAGTATGAAAATTCATTTTCTTCATCAAATTTTGCACTTATTTTCCATTTTATATAAAAAATACTGCCATTTTTTCGTATGTTTTCTTGCTCAAAAACAAAGGTATTGTTCTTTATTTTTTGCATTTTTAGTTTTTTAAAAAAATCTTCTTCTTCATCATTTTTTTCAAGAATCAAAAAAATATCTTTTTTTAATTCTTTTTCACCCAAAGCAGCCAAATCACAGAAACATTTACTTACGGCTATTACTTCTTTTTCTTCATTGATTTGGCAAGAAAGTACATTCTCATCAAAGTTTGATAAAAGACTTTCTAAGCGTAAGTTTAATTTTGATATTTTTTCATTTTTTTCATCTAAGGCTTTTAGATTTTCATACGATCTAATTGCAGTTAATACAGAAGTACGTAAACTAAGTGTATTAAAGTTTGTTTTTTCTTTGTAATCATTGATGGCATAATTATGAAGTACGTCCATTTGAGCTAATTTACCTGCAACTCCTGTACGTAAAATAACTTGTGTAAAATCATTTTTAAGCTCTTCTCTTAAATACTTAACAACCAATAATCCTGCATCATCGCTTTCCATTACTACATCCAATAAAATAAGTACGATATCGTTATTATCTGCTAATATTTTTTTTGCTTCAATTCCTGAGTAAGCATTAAGAATTTCTAGTTCATTGTTTTTATATGAGAAATTATCCAATACAATTTTACTTAAAGAGTGAATATCTTTTTCATCATCAACCAATAAAATTTTATATGTTTGTTTTAATACAGTAGGTTTAGAGAATTTTTTATCGAAAAAGACCATATTTACCCTTTTTAAGTTTAGAGCAGATTCTTTAGAATAGGTGGAATTAAATGCATATTAATATTATCATTATAGCTATATAAAAACTAATTTACAACTAATTTATAAAATTATATTTAAAAAAAGGAAAAAAGGGATTATTATTAATATGGCAGACGGTAGGGGATTTGAACCCCTGGTTCCGTGAAGAACACTAACTTTCCAAGCTAGCGGATTAAACCGCTCTCCCAACCGTCTATAAGTTTATTCTACAAAAGATGTAAAATAATTTTGTGTGTAGAGTTTTATCAAGTTTTTACTTTAGCTTGGATTAGTTTAGGCTTTTTTACTCTATTATTTTTAAAATTTTGTGCCTAGTGTGCAGGCATAATCATTTTTTGGCTTTTATGCATTGATAATAATATTGATAGGCCCCTCTTCCTTTTTTAGGAACAAGTCCAAGTCCTAGGTTTATATCCAATAAAAGCATGCTTTTTTTATTTGAATAAGAAATCAATTCATTCTTTTTCATTTTAAATTCATAAATCTCTTCGCTGCTGGAATAGAGTTTATTTTTGTTTAACATTATGTTTATAGGTTTTATTACAGCTTCTTCATAACTAAGTGTAATTCTTTTTCCATCTATAATATTATAGGTATTTAAGCAGGTATATTTTATATTTTGTTCAAAAACCTTAGAAGCAAAAAGGGCCATACTTAAAAATGCAAGCGTTAATAAATATCTCATTATTGTTTTCCTTCTATTTTATTAATAACACTGGAAATTTTTTTGATTCTTGTACTTGAACTTGGATGTGTTGAGAAAAATTCATTTTTTTCTTTTTTGCCAAGGCTCATATTTTGCCAGAATTTTAAGGCTTCTTTTGTATCATAACCTGCTTTCTTCATTAAATAAATACCTATTTCATCCGCTTCACTCTCTTGCATTCTTCCATAAGGCAACATAACTCCCAATTGGCTTCCAATACCGTAAGCTTGATTAAAAGTATTGGTATAAGCAGGAGCTTTAGAAGATACTACCACATTTCCTATTACATGCAAACCTTTTTGTAGCATTGAAGACGTCATTCGTTCAGCTCCATGTCGTGCAAGTGCATGAGCAATCTCATGTGACATAACAGTAGCAATTTGATCATCGTTTTTAGCAGCTTTTAATATACCTGTATATATGACTACTTTTCCACCTGGTAAACAAAAAGCATTCATTGCTTTATTTTGTACTAAATTGAATTCCCATTTAAAATCAGGTCTGTTAGCAATTTTTGCTATTTTTCTTCCAATTTCTTTTATTTTTCGTGATTCTTTTGTATTGTTGATGACTTTTGATTTTTTAAGCGTTTCTTTATAGGTTTTTTCACCTAAGCTTAGTTCTTCAGAAACAGACATAAAAATCATTTGTGATCTATTTGTATAAGGCGTTTT
>Ga0105355_10001841_pt1 | contig 19421 bp, 16 predicted proteins | sample GOMGulsemesocosm_2_FD_83508 | JGI IMG/M metagenome (GOLD analysis project Ga0105355, IMG submission 83508) | Methane-oxidizing microbial communities from mesocosms in the Gulf of Mexico - GOM9C Gulf of Mexico | ecosystem: Environmental > Aquatic > Marine > Cold seeps | place: Gulf of Mexico... | reverse complement strand
GATTAGTTAACGCTTATTGTATGACAACAGGAAATATTGCCTGCACATCAGTTTCTCCACCTGCATTTGTAATGTCTCCATCGCTAACACCAACTGCATTTTTGCTTGGTTCATGACGTAGAGTAATTGTTAGGTTTCCTGTCATAGCTGTAGCAGCTGTAGTTAAAGTAAACTCTAAACCTAAAGGATTTCCGTTATCATCAAAATCCTCGTAAGTAAAAGTAGCAATGCTATTTGTTACATTATAAAAAAATTGGTGATCATTGCTTTCCTCTACAATTTCTTCATTTATTTCTCCAGCAGGAGACTCAGTTTCGTTTAATAAAACTAGACTTCCATTATATACAGTGTTTGCCACTAAGTCTGATGATACCGTTACCACAGGAGCGTTTGGTCCATCACCATCTAAATCACGGGTTTGCATTGTTACTATTGTACCTCCACCAACAGGAATAAGTGTAGCTGTTAAGGTTGTGATTACTTCCTCCTCATTAACAGGTTCTGGGTTGTTTGTATTATCATCGTCGCTTGAACACGCTGTAAATGCAATTGAAATTAAAAATAATAGTGATACTTGTTTTATGGTTTTTAATGTTAAAGTTTTCATTGTTAATGTTTTTAGTGTTAATAGTTTAATTTTAATTGTAACATTATATTCCTTCCTACATCATCAGCAAAATAACGTAATCTATTAAGGTTTTCTCGGTAATTTGTATTAAAAATATTTGTAATATTTAGACCAATATTTAGGTCTGTTTTTTCAGAAATATCTAAACTAATATTGCTTTGTAAATGCAATAAGTGATAGGCTGGAGGTGTAGTGCTAACATCTACCAATTCCATTTGTCCTGTAGTTGGTATAAATACTTCAAAATTATTATTTGGGTAATCATTTTGTCTAAAGACCCACTCGCTTTGTAATTCGGTTTTAAGATCTAACCATTTTGGGTTAGAATACCCAATGATATTTACCGTTTTAAACGAAGGCATATCAATTAACGCTTGATCTTGACTAACGTCCTTACCTTTTGTGATTGAGGATTTATTATTTAAAAACCAATGGTCATTAAAGCTATAATTAGCAGTAAGATCTAATCCATATAAAGCAGCATTTGTTTGATTGTAACTCCAAACTGGGAAGGCACCACGAATGGTTTGTTCTGTTCCAGTAGGCTCTATAAAAATGTAATCTTTTATATAATTATAGAAAGCTTCAATGTTTAATGATAAATTGTTTTTTTGAAAATTATAACTACCAGAAATACGATTTGATGTTTCTTGTTTTAAACGTAAATCTCCTAATTCAATTCTAGCTGCCGAGTGATGTAAGCCATCACTAAATAACTCGGATGGGTTAGGAGCACGATTAGATAATCCATAATTAAATATAAAGCTATTATATTCATTTAATTGATAAGCAATACCTGCTGATGCTGAAACATTGTGGTAATTAAAAACTGGATTAGTCAGTAATTGTGTGCCTAAATCGTCAATCACAATGTTTCCAAAATCCGAATCATAGTTACGCTCATTCCAACGACTAGTTAAGTAATATTTTTTAGCATCAATTTGATTAAAATCATAACGTAGACCAAAATCTAATGATAAATCATTGTTTAATTTTAATTCGCTAACAATAAACGCTCCTAAATCATACTTGTCATAATCCGGAATTAGGCGTCTAACACCTGTGTTTGCTGCAAAATTATTTTGATATCCTGCATTTACTCCAAAATTATAAGAAATATTGTTTTTTGAATCCAATGTCACGCTAGTTTTTAAAGTATGTGTTTTTAAAGTTAAATCTATTGCAGGTTTATCTCTATCATCACCAACACGGATATCGTACTCAAAACGATGATTGTTTTGGTAATCATACTGTATGTCTACACGTCCAAATTTTTTAAAACGTTTATAGAATTCAGTTTTAAAAACCTGATGGGTAACGTCTTGTTTAGGCGCATTAATATCATAACTAAAATCGTCAATTACTAATGGTTGCGGATTGTTAATCGCATTTACTAAATCTTCAATATTACCTATATGTGCTGCTCTTAAAATAGCTATTTCATTATCTAAATAACTGTAATACACATTAAAGCCTTTTTGAAAAGTTTTAAAACCACCATTAATAGAAAAACCTTTAGTGTTTAAACCAGTATTAGTTAAACTATAATCTGGTGCTTCCATGTCTCCTAAACGTTTTAAAGAAGCTTGTGCACCTAAATACCAACCTTTTTTGTATGTTTTTGTTAATGAGGTATTTAAATTATAGCCTCTACCATTGGTGTTACCACTTACTATTGTTTTTCCGTAAAGTGAATCTTTTAAAGTTATATTAGAAGGTTTTAAAACAATAACTCCTCCAATTGCATCACCACCATAAGCTAACGCATTGGCACCTTTAATAACGTTGATACTACCAGCAGTGTTTAAATCTATATTTGGTGCATGTTCAATTCCCCATTCTTGGTCTTGAAGCCTTACACCATTAGTCATTACAATAATTCTGCTGCTATGTAAACCATTTATTACAGGTTTAACAATGCTATTACCAGTATTTATAGAAGATACACCACTAATTTGTTTTAAAGCATCACCTAAATTTAGTGAGCTAAAACGATCAATAACATCTGATTTTAAATGAGTTTCTTGCGCAGTTTTAGTCAGTTTAATACCAGAAGTACCAGTAACTTTAACTTCATTTAGCTCCTCGATATGATGCTCTAGGTTAATTTCAATAAAAGTATCGTTAACTATATTAACGTCTATTGTTTTGGTTTCGCATGCAAGATGACTAACCTCTACAGAAATTAAAGCATTACATAGGTTATCTATAGAAAAACGACCATTAATGTCAGTTGTAGTATATTTATTTAGACTTTCAATAAAAATGGTAGCATTAATTATTGGTGTACCATCATGAAAATCATGCACTTCTCCTGAAAAAGTAGCATTGCAATCTTGACTTTGTGACCAACTGAATACACAGCAGCACAAAACCATTAAATAATATTTCATTGTAAAAAAATTTAGTTTAAATAATTACTTATGTTAAACTAAAAAAGGAGGTCCTCTGAGAGAAAACGATAATTGCTGATGATTATAATTAAAGTTATATAATGTATTGGTGATTTTTAAGAAATTGTCTTCAATGTCTATTAGAGTAATTTCAAAAAAAGGATAGAATTGCGTGTTGAGTTTGAATTTATAAAACTCGCATTCTACGTCAGTTTTGTGCATGTGAGACGTAATATTGTCTAAACACACTTCATGTTTATGGTTTTCAAAAACATGCGTAAATTTTACAGCAGAAGGAAGCATTACAGCAAGTAGTAAAACTATTGCTATATATTTAAATGATATGTGCTGTTGTTGTTTCAATTAATCTACAAATTTACCTAAACCAAAACGTCGTATCATCTTTTTTTCAAATTCCCAAAAAAATTTGTGTTGACCTGACAGCCATCCAAAAAAAACTAACATTATTTGATAGAAAATTAGCCCAATGATAATATATAAAATCCAATAGACCACAATATTTAAGTTTTCTTTAGTAATTCCTAACCAATTTATTATTGGTCTTCCTACAAATAAAGAAGAACTACCTGTGACAGCAAATACTATAAATATGCGAATCATTTCCCACTTGTATGTGACTTCCCATTTTTTTTCCAGTTTTTTAAACAGAAATAATACAAACTTTAATAATACTGAAGTGGTTATTATGGTAGACGTTATAACTAAGAATATATTATCGTCAATCATTTTATTAGCAAGCTTATAGCTAGAATAGGCTAGTGCCAAAAAGCCTAAAACAGGAAATAATAGTTGCCAATTGTGTTGGATTTCCCAACGTTGTTTAAATTTTTTCATTGCAATTTTTATCACTGCAAAGATATAGAAAAGGCTTTAATTAGGAGGAATACGACCACCTAAAAGATTTTGTTTATATCTGTTTTGAAAATAAACAAAATAGTTATACAACTTATAATTTACGTCATATCCATAATCTATATTGGATTGGTAATCAATTTGAAGTTCGTATAAGTTAGGATTGTAGCGCTGTGGCTGTAATACACGATTATTCCATGCTGAGACATACATTACATTTTTGTTTTCTAAATACTGTTGTGTGTAAAAGCCTTCTGGTTTAGCAACAGTTTGTAACCATGTATTAAATCCAGGCTCTATTATGATGATGTCGTATTCTGTTTTGTCACTTGATATGGTAATAGTGTCGCCAGGTTGAGCCAAAGATAAGTCTTTAGGACTATTGACTTTATTAGTTTTACAGCTATATGCAATACATAACAACAACGCAAATAAAAGTATATTTTTCATAGGCTTCTTTTTCTTAAAAATACAAAAATTTATGTTTAGTAATGCCACAAAAAAAAGCCAAACAAGTTGTTTGGCTTTTTTTTACTGTAATAGTAAAATCTTATTTTCCGAAAAGACCACCTAATAAACCAGCGATACCTCCTTTTTTCTTAGATCCACCAAGTACCATTCCTGCAACATCATCAATTATGCTACCATCACCATCTGCATCTAATATTTTTTCTAAAAAGCTTTGTTCGTTTTTAGTTTCATTTCCACCTAATAATCCACCAAGCAAACCACCTAAGTCGTTTGTAGAACTTACATTATTTTGACTTGCTTGTTTTCCTAAAACTCCCATTAATATTGGAGCAGCTACTTTTAATATGTTTGCAACAGATCCTGAATCTAAACCAGATTTTTGACCAATAACTTGTTGTACACCATCTCTTTTAGCACCTAGTACATGACCTAAAATTTTGTCACCATCATTAACCACTTCGTCATTTACACCACCTCCAAAAAGGTCTCCTAAATTATCTAATATGCTTCCGTCGTGCTTACCTTTTATTGCTCCTAAAAGTCCTTCTGCACCTTCAGGTGTTGAAGCGTTACGCTCCATTGCTTTCATTAACACTGGTAAAGCCATTGTTAAAACGCTTCCTGTTCTGTCTTGGTCTGTTCCTGTTGATCCAGATACACCACTGATGATTGTTTTCCCTAAATCTGAGTTTAAAAGGTCTAAAATTCCTGCCATTATATATAAAAATTAATAGTTAATACAATTTGATAGTTGAAAAGTACAAAAAAAAGCCACATTTTAACAATGTGGCTTTTTATAATTTTAGGTTTCAAAAGTAAAACGATAAAGTGTTTGTTTTATCCGTTTAAAAGTATGTTTTTGATTTGAGTTGCTAACTCTGTACCGATTCTATCTTGTGCTTCATTTGTTGCAGCTCCAATGTGCGGTGTTAACGATATTCTACCATTCATTAATAATTGTACAGCAGGAGTAGGTTCGTTTTGGAAAGTATCTAGACCTGCAAATGCTAATTTTCCGCTTTCTAGTGCAGTTACCAATTCTACTTCATTAACTACACCACCTCTTGCAGCATTAATTATAGCAGAACCTTCTTTCATTAAATCAAATTCTGGTTTACCTATTACATAGTCCTTTTGTGCTGGTACGTGAAGCGTAACAAAGTCTGATTGTTTTAAAACCTCTTCCATTGGTTGTGTCTTAATATTAAATTTTATTGATTGACCATCAAAAAAATCAACATTAACATCTGCAGCTTCTATAAATTTATCTGCTGCAATAACCTTCATACCTACGCCTAAACCTATTTTTGCAACTTCTTGACCAATACGACCAAAGCCAATAACACCAAGTGTTTTCCCTCTTAACTCAACACCTTTAGCATAGTTTTTTTTCAATTTTTTAAATTGTGTGTCACCATCTAAAGGCATGTTTCTGTTTGCATCGTGTAAAAATCTTACACCTCCATAAAGGTGAGCAAAAACTAATTCTGCAACAGATTGCGAAGATGCAGCAGGCGTGTTTATTACGTGTAATCCTTTTTGTTTAGCATAATCCACGTCTATATTATCCATACCAACACCACCACGTCCAATGATTTTAAGATTTGGACAAGCATCAATTAAATCTTTTCTAGCTGTTGTTGCACTTCTTACAAGTAATACACTAATGTCTTTATCGTTGATATAATTAATTAACTGCTCTTGGGCAACTGTAGTTGTATTAACTTCAAATCCTGCAGCTTCTAAAGCGTCAATACCGCTTTGTGAAATTCCGTCGTTTGCTAATATTTTCATTTTCAATAATTTTTATGCTTTGCTTTCTAATTCACTCATTACTTCTACAAGTGCTTTTACGCTATCTAATGATAAGGCATTGTACATACTTGCTCTATACCCTCCAACACTTCTGTGTCCATTTAATCCACTAATACCAGCTTCTTTCCACATAGTATCAAAGGTTTCTTTTAAATCTTCGTTAACCAAAGTAAAGGTTGCATTCATGTCTGATCTATCTTCTTTTGCTGCAAAACCTTTAAATAATGGGTTTAAATCTATTTCAGAATACATCAAACGTGCTTTTTTCTCGTTTTCTTTTTCAATAGCTTTAATACCACCTAAATCTTTTAACCATTGTAATGTTAACATTGATGTGTAAACCGCAAAAACAGGTGGTGTGTTAAACATACTGCTTTTGTCTATGTGTACTTTATAGTCTAACATTGACGGTATTTTACGAGATACTTTACCTAAAATATCTTCTTTAACAACCACTAAAGTTGTACCAGCAGGTCCCATGTTTTTTTGAGCTCCTGCATATATTAAGTCAAATTGAGAGAAGTCTAATGAACGTGAAAATATATCACTACTCATATCACATACTAATGGGATTGGTGATTTAGGAAAACTTTTCATTTGTGTCCCAAAAATGGTATTGTTTGAAGTACAGTGAAAATAATCATGATCCTCTGGGATATCATATCCTTTAGGGATGTAATTATAGTTGGCATTTTTAGAAGAAGCTACTTCTAAAATATCATCAAAAATTTTAGCTTCTTTAATTGCTTTGTCAGCCCAAGTTCCTGTGTTTAAATACGCTGCTTTTTTTTCTAATAAATTTTGAGCTACCATTAAAAATTGCATGCTTGCTCCACCTTGTAAAAATAAAGCCTTATAACCTTTACCTTCTAGGCCTAATAACTCCAAAGCTAATGCTCTAGCTTGTTCCATTACATCAACAAAGGACTTACTTCTATGCGAGATTTCGATTAAAGATAATCCGTTGTCAAAATCTAATAAAGCTTGTGATGCTTTTTGTAATACTTCTTGAGGTAATACGCATGGTCCTGCGCTAAAATTATGTTTTTGCATGGTTACAAATTTAGTTTTCTGTCAAAACAGAAATTATCTTATTTTATCAATTAACAAAGGTGCTAATTATTGATTTAAATTAAGTTAAGAATTTAATAATTTATCCGTTAGATTTTTAATAAAAATGCAATAGTGTCAACATTGTCTGCGTAATCTGAAAGTTCTGGTTTTTGTGTTTTTCCAAACGGAATTTCAGAATCACTAAAGTTATTAGCTACAATACATTGAATTAAATCTTGATCAATTTCTAATTTTTGTTTTAAAGTTTCAGTAGAATCATAATACTCATAAAACACTGTTGCTATTGGAGAAGCATAACTTTGGTCTTCTTTAATCATTAAAAAGCCATTTTCTAGCATGTCAAATTCACTCATTATATAAACAGCTTTATTGTAATCATAATTATTAGCGTATTTAGCTTCGTTAATAATAGGATTCCATTTATACATAGCATTAAAAAATGCATCAAAGTTATAATCTCTAGGTATAAACATTTTAGAAACATTTCTGCAACCTAAACCGTAGTATCTAAAAATATCATCTGATAATGCGTCTAACTGTTCTGGAGTTTCTGATCCTGTTAGTATGGCAGCAGAGTTTCGGCTTTTTCTAATTATTGAAGGTTTATCTTTAAAATAAAACTCAAAATAGCGAGCAGTATTATTGCTTCCCGTTGCTATTACAGCGTCAAAGTTTTTTAACTTATCTTCTGTAAATTGTATTTTTCCTTTTAAATCAGGAGCTACGTGTTCTAAATATTTTGCTAAATAGGGTAGTAGGTGTTTGTCATTTGACGATTGTTTAACCAAAACAGAATGACCTGTAAGTACAACACATAAAAAGTCATGAAAACCTACTAACGGAATATTACCAGCCATAATAATGGCAACAGTTTTAGGGTTAGTAGTGGTTAAATCATAGTTTTTTAACCAATATTGAAGCGCTTCTGCAGTTAACTGGTCGCTCCAACCTTTTAAAGCATATTGAATATTTTGTTGTGTAAACCAACCATTATGTTCTTTTGCTAGCTTAATTTGATGTTTAAAACCATCAAAAAATAAATCGTTGTGTGGTATGTTTTCTTTTTTATCAGCGCTTTCTGTAGTAAATTGGCTAATAAAACGACCTAATTGTACAAAAGCTTCTGTTATGTGATCTTTGTTACTCATTATTATTTGTATAACACCTTTTTTGGCTTTATTTTTGCGCTACAAAGTTAAGTAAACAAAAAAGATTAAAAATACGCTATGGCAATTATTATAACAGACGAATGTATTAACTGTGGAGCTTGTGAACCAGAATGTCCTAATACAGCTATTTATGAAGGTGCTGATGATTGGAGATATAAGGATGGAACAAGCTTAAACGGTAAGTTAGTATTAACTAATGGAAAGGAAGTTGATGCAGACGAAGCACAAGAGCCTATTAGTGATGAAATTTATTACATTGTACCTGATAAGTGTACTGAGTGTGTAGGTTTTCATGAAGAGCCTCAATGTGCAGCAGTTTGTCCAGTGGATTGTTGTGTACCTGATGATAACCATGTGGAAAGTGAAGAAACTTTATTAGGAAAACAAAAATTTATGCATCCTGATGGATAATATCTATTAGAGATACTTACCTGATATAAACTAAATTAAACCTAAGCAATGTCTTAGGTTTTTTTTATGCTATTTTTTGAGCCACTACAGCATAACAATCAAACATATATGCAGGCTTGTCAATAAACTCTAATACTTTAAAATTATTAAGGTGTAGTAGAAGTTCCCACTCATTTTTGGTAAATGCTCTTACTTCTGATTTATCCTCTGCTATTAGTATTTTTTTGTTTTGTTTAATTTGAAAGTATTTTGAATGCCAATCAAACATAAAATTGTTTGAGGTATTTGTGTTTAAATAACTGTCCCTACTATAATGTTTGTTGTTAAATGACGCAGCATGATATAAGTGTTTACCGCCTTTAATTATTTTAAAAAACCGATTAGCATCTATAAAATCAAAACACAATATGCCATTGTTATTTAAGTTTAAATGTATGGCTTGCAAAGTGTTAGATACATCTTTGTTTGATAGTAAATAACTAGTAGAGCGTCCTGTAATTATAGTGCTATCTACAGACTTTTCTAATTTAAAATGCCTCATGTCTCCATGCATAAAATGACCCTTAGGTAATTTTAAGGATGATAAATTTACCATATCCTGGCTATAGTCTAATCCTTGATAATTAAAGTTGTTGTCTATAAAATGTTTAGCTAAGTTACCTGTTCCAGAGCCTATTTCTAAAACGTTGTTTTTAGTATATTTTTTAAGTATTGTACTGTAAAACAAATACTCATCTTTATAGTTAATAAAGGTTTGATACATACTATCGTATATTTTTTCAAAACCATTTGAATATAAACTTTGCATAATAAATTAAAGTTTTAGTTAGCTTTATAAACGAATTGCATTAATTTAAAGATAAAAAAAATACTGCTCGAAAAGAGCAGCATTTTTTTATTAAAACTATTTTAAATATTAAAACTTATAGTTTAAAGATAAATTAAACATTGTCCCTAATTGACTAAAATGATAACCATCATAAGTCATTTGAGAGTAACGTTGGTTAAAAGTAATTAAATTAGATTGATTTTGTGTAGCTGCTGGGTCTGCTAATATTGCATCTCCTGCAGTATTTTCAGCTTTAAATTCCCATTCAGGTAACACATTTAATAAGTTGTTTACGTTTAAAGCAATAGTTAACTTATCTGTTGCGCTATAATTTATTCCAAGATCTGTAACTATTTTTGGTGTAAACTCAGTGCGTAAATCATTACTCATACCTTGTTGTTTAAAAGTTGTTTTACCAAAGTATGTGTTGTTTAGAGATAATCCCCATTTGTTAATTTCATAATTTGCACCTAAAATCCATTTAGTTTGTGGTCTAGAAGTAAAAAACAATGCTTCTTGTGTTGGATTTACAACTGATTGACCTGAGTTAGCAACTAATGGAATGTCTTTAACAGCTCCATCTCTTTCGTTTTGGATAGTATAGTTTCCTGATAGGTTTAAGTCTAAATCTCCTTCACCTAATTTTATATTTCTTTTACTTAATACAACATCAATACCAGATGTTCTAGTATCTATAGCATTTGAGAAAAAACTAACATCGCTTAAATTGTTGTTTGTTAGAAGTATATCTAATGGATTAGTAGGATCTCCACTTGCTCCAATTTCAGAACCTAAAACTATTCTATCTTTTACAGCTATATTATAATAGTCTAAAGTAAAGCTAATTCCGTTATCAAATTTACCACCAAGACCAATTGTAAAGTTGTTAGAAGTTTCTGCGTCTAACTCAGGAATGTCTAGTAATTTAGCTTGAGTCGATACATTATTAATTAAACCTCCAACTTGAATTCCTTGACCTGGAATAAAGCTATATTGTGCTTTTTGGGTATAAATTTGGTGTAATGTAGGCGCTCTAAAACCAGAAGATATAGAGGCTCTTGTAGATATTTGATCTGTTATTTTGTAACGTGTACTAAATTTGTAAACAAAAGTGTTTCCAAAATCAGAATAATTTTCCGTTCTAACAGTACCACTTAATAAAAAAGCATCACTAACATCGTAATCCATCGAGAAGTAGGCACCAATGTTATATCTATTAAATTTACCTGAGTTTTCTGGACTATTTCCAGCAAAAGAATCGGCTCCACCACCATCATAAGATGCTAAACCTCCTTCAATAACTTCAAATACTTCGTTTCTAAATTCTGCACCAAAACCAATGCTAACTTTATCAGATAATAATCTATTAATATCAATATTACCAACATTATGAGAAAATCTAGTTCCTCCTGGATCAAAAGATTGTGGGCTATTTGCTCTATATAATTCGACAGGTTCAAATTCTTCGCCTGGATCAGGTTGACCATTACCATTTGCGTCGTTAAAGCTTGGTGCAAAAACAGCATTTCTGTTATGTGACTGATTTACTTTATAGGTTTGGGTGTTTCCACCAGTTGTATAACTTAAATCAACATTCCAATCATTAATTTTAGTCTTTATTCCAATTGTCCCATTATAGTCGTTAAGTAAACCTTCAAAAGTTGGTACATAACCATCATAACCTCCTGGTGTTAATGGGTTGTTTCCAGGGAAAAAATCGCCTAAATATGAGTAATAGTCAACGCCATCAACCTCACTAGGGTCTAAACCTTGTGCTCTTCTCCAATATGGTGTTCTGTAATTAGCAAAGCTATTTACTTTTTTGTAAACGTAAGCTGCGTTAAAATACAATTCTGCATTCTCTGAAATATCTAATCCGCTGTTAATTAAAAATTTTGATGCAGCTGTTTCAGGAGATCCATTAATATTTCCTGCATCAGGTCTACGTCCTAAAAATTCATTTACAAGCGCAATTTCAGCAGGACTTCCACCTGTAAAATCTGCAATTTCACCAGCAGCATCTACTGTTCCTGGTCTATTGGCTAAATTAGTTTTAGAAAAATCAATAGTATAATTAATAAACCCTTTGTCATCTCCAATAGTTGATCCATTGTTTACAGCTATTCCGATCATTTCACCATCGCCTTCGCTAGTGATTCCACTTCTTAAAGTTGCAGAACCATTATTAACGTCATCTTTAAGTATAATGTTCATTACACCTGCAATTGCATCAGATCCATATTGAGCAGATGCGCCATCACGAAGGATTTCAACACTTTTAATAGCGTCTGTAGGTATTGCAGAGATGTCTGCACCAGTTTCTCCACGACCAGGAGAAGTTTGGGTGTAAAGTAGGGCACTTAAGTTTTTACGTTTACCGTTAATTAAGATTAAGGTTCTACTTGGACCCATGTTTCTAATTTCATAAGGATCTAATAAAGAAGTCGCATCGTTAACAGGTGTTTGCACTGTGTTAAAGGATGGTATTCTGTATTGTAATGCTTTGTCAAAAGTAGGTTGTCCGGTAGAATTTAACTCTTTAACGCCAACCACGTCAATAGGTAATGCGCTATCTACGTTACTTCTAGGGGCTGTTCTTGATCCTACAAGCACTACTTCGTCCAAAGCTTCTCCACTTGCTAAAGTAACATTAACTGTAGATTTACCGTTTACTGCTATTTCTTTAGTTTCGTAACCAACATAGCTAAATACTAAAGTAGCATTGCTTGACACGTTTAATGAGTAGTTACCATCAAAGTCTGTTGTTGTTCCATTGGAAGTTCCTTTTTCTACAACATTAACTGTAGGAATACCAAAACCATCGTCACCTGTAACAGTACCTGTTACATTAGTTTGGGCACTTGCAAATGCTACAGAAAGAAGTAGTAAAAACAATAATTTAAGTTTTTTCATATTTAAATATTTTAAGTTGATTAATTGCTAAATTATGTTAAAATTTTAACAAAACGATGTTGTTTAGTTAAAAACTTAATAAAATTTGTAAGAAATCATCAACACTATTGTTAAAATACTAACCTAATACTAGTGTTTTGTAATGTGAATTAAAAATAAAACAACAGTGATTTAGTTGATAAGATAGTGCTATATTTGTAGCCTTAATTTGAAATAAAAATTCTTTACATGAAAGCAGGAATTGTAGGATTGCCTAACGTTGGTAAATCAACATTATTTAATTGTTTATCAAATGCAAAAGCGCAAAGTGCTAACTTTCCGTTTTGTACTATAGAGCCTAATATAGGTGTAGTAAATGTACCAGACCCAAGATTAGAAAAGTTAGAAAGCTTGGTTAATCCTGAACGCGTAATGCCAGCAACTGTAGAAATTGTAGATATTGCAGGATTAGTTAAAGGAGCAAGTAAAGGTGAAGGTCTAGGAAATCAGTTTTTAGGAAACATTAGAGAAACCGATGCTATTTTACACGTATTACGTTGTTTTGATAATGATAATATTGTGCATGTTGATGGTAATGTTAATCCAATTAGAGATAAGGAAACTATCGATATGGAATTACAATTAAAAGACCTTGAAACTGTTGACAAAAAATTAGAAAAGGTAAAACGTGCTGCTAAAACAGGTAACAAAGAGGCTCAAAAAGAAGAAGCTGTATTATTAAAGTTAAAAGCTGGTTTAGAAGCAGGTAAATCTGTTAGAGCATTAGAGTTTACAGAAGATGAATTAGAGGAGTATGTTAATCCTGCTCAATTAATTACTGGAAAACCTGTATTATATGTTTGTAATGTTGATGAAGATAGTGCTGTATCTGGAAATGCATATGTAGACTTAGTAAAAGAAGCTGTTAAAGATGAAAATGCTGAAGTATTAGTGTTAGCTGTAGGTACAGAAGCAGATATTAATGAGTTGGATGATTATGAAGAGCGTCAAATGTTTTTATCAGATATTGGATTAGATGAACCAGGATCTGCAAAACTTATCAGGTCTGCTTATAAATTATTAAATCAACAAACGTATTTTACAGCTGGTGTTAAAGAGGTAAGAGCTTGGACAATAAATGTTGGTGCAACAGCTCCACAAGCTGCAGGAGTAATACATACAGATTTTGAAAAAGGTTTTATTCGTGCAGAGGTAATTGGATACGAGGATTATATTACCTACGGAAGCGAAGCTAAAGTTAAAGAAGCTGGTAAAATGAGAGTAGAAGGTAAAGGCTATACTGTTAAAGATGGAGATGTTATGCATTTCTTGTTCAACGTATAATCACTTAAAATAAAGTATTTTAAACGCCATAATGATAGATTTCATTATGGCGTTATGTATTTTTACAATAAAGTAAATAATATGCCTTTAATTGTTCTTGAAACAATAATACATACGGATACACTCACTTGTTTTGATTTGTCTAGAGATATAGATTTTCATAAGGATGCATTAAAACATTCAAATGAAAAAGCTATTGCAGGCAAAACGTCTGGTCTAATAGGTTTAGGAGAATCAGTAACATGGGAAGCTACTCATTTTGGAATTCGTCAACAGTTAACATCTAAAATTACTCAGCTGGACGCTCCAAACTATTTTATGGATGAAATGGTTTCAGGAGCCTTTAAAAGCTTTAAGCATGAGCATATTTTTACTTCTAAAGGAAAAGATACCATCATGATTGATAAGTTTTATTTTGAATCACCTTTTGGTATTATAGGTAAAATAGTTAATGTTTTATTTTTAACTAAATACATGAAAAATTTACTTAAAACTAGAAATCAATATTTAAAAATAAAAGCAGAAAACTTACAAAATCAATATTCTTAACAGTAATAGTTATACATTGTTAATTACTTTATCTATGCAGTGTTTCATTTTTTAAAGGGTTATATTATATTAGCAACGTATCTCCAAATTGCATCTAAATTTTATGTCAGAACAAACTAAATATACCGAAGATAATATACGATCATTAGACTGGAAAGAGCATATTCGTATGCGTCCTGGAATGTATATTGGAAAACTTGGTGATGGATCGTCTCCAGATGATGGTATATATATTCTGCTTAAAGAAGTGTTAGACAACTCTATTGATGAGTATGTCATGGGAGCAGGTAAAACCATAGAAATTTCGATACAAGGTAGTAAAGTTATTGTACGTGATTATGGACGTGGTATTCCTTTAGGAAAAGTTGTAGATGTTGTGTCTAAAATGAACACAGGAGGAAAGTACGACTCTAAAGCTTTTAAAAAATCAGTCGGATTAAATGGTGTTGGTACCAAAGCTGTTAATGCTTTATCTTCTTATTTTAGAGTAGAATCGTCTAGAGATGGTAAAAGTGCTTCAGCAGATTTTGAACAAGGTAATTTAGTTAATCAAGAATTTTTAGAAGAAACAACAAGACGTAAAGGTACTAAGGTATCCTTTGTGCCTGATGATATTATATTTAAAAACTACAAATACAGAAGTGAATATGTAGTTAAAATGCTTAAAAACTATGTCTACCTAAATCCAGGTCTGACCATAGTCTTTAATGGAGAAAAATTTTATTCTGAAAATGGATTAAAAGATTTATTAGCAGAAAAAATAGCAGAATCAGACTTATTATATCCAATCATTCATTTACGTGGTGATGATATTGAAGTAGCATTAACACATAGTAAAACCCAATACAGCGAAGAATATAACAGTTTTGTAAACGGTCAAAACACAACACAAGGAGGAACACACTTAAATGCCTTTAGAGAAGGAATTGTAAAGACAATTCGCGACTTTTTTGGAAAACAATATGATGCATCAGATATACGTAAATCTGTAGTAAGTGCAGTCGCTATAAAGGTTATGGAACCTGTTTTTGAGAGTCAAACAAAAACTAAATTAGGATCAACAGACATGGGAGGAGAGTTACCAACTGTTAGAACCTATGTTACCGATTTTTTAAAAACACATTTAGATAACTATTTACACAAAAACCCTGAAACAGCGGACAAGCTACAACGTAAAATTTTACAAGCAGAACGTGAACGTAAAGAGCTGTCAGGTATTAGAAAATTAGCAAAAGACAGAGCTAAAAAGGCAAGTTTACACAATAAAAAACTTCGTGATTGTCGTGTGCATTTTGGCGATATTAAAAATGAACGAAACCTAGAAAGCACCTTATTTATTACAGAAGGAGATTCTGCATCAGGTAGTATCACAAAATCTAGAGACGTTAATACACAAGCAGTATTTAGTTTAAAGGGTAAACCATTAAATTGTTACGGATTAACAAAGAAGATTGTTTATGAAAACGAAGAATTTAATCTACTGCAAGCTGCTTTAAATATCGAAGAGTCACTAGAAGATTTAAGATACAACAACGTCGTTATTGCAACAGATGCCGATGTCGATGGTATGCACATTAGACTATTATTAATAACTTTCTTTTTACAATTTTTTCCAGAAGTCATTAAAGAAGGACATTTGTATATACTGCAAACCCCTTTATTTAGGGTTCGTAATAAAAAAGAAACCATTTATTGTTACTCAGAAGAGGAGCGTAAAGACGCTATTGAGAAGCTAAAACCAAAACCAGAAATTACTCGATTTAAAGGTTTAGGTGAAATTAGTCCAGATGAGTTTGTTCACTTCATAGGTGAAGACATTAGATTGGATCCAGTAATGCTAGATGATAACATGTCTATTGAAGAGTTATTGTCATTTTACATGGGTAAAAACACACCAACCAGACAAGAGTTTATTATTGATAATCTTAAAGTTGAACTTGATTTAATTGAGGAGGATAAATAGATGATAGAAGAAAACGACGACCTAGCTAACGACAATTTAGAAAACTTAGATAATCAAGAACCAAAAGAAACCATTACCAGGATTACTGGTATGTATAAAGAATGGTTTTTAGATTATGCCTCATATGTAATTCTGGAACGTGCAGTTCCAGCTATTGAAGACGGTTTTAAACCTGTACAACGACGTATCATGCATTCCATGAAGGATTTGGATGATGGACGTTATAACAAAGTAGCCAATATTGTTGGACATACCATGCAGTATCATCCACATGGAGATGCAAGTATTGCAGATGCTATGGTTCAAATTGGTCAAAAAGACTTATTAATAGATACCCAAGGAAACTGGGGAAACATCCTAACAGGAGATCGTGCAGCAGCAGCACGTTATATTGAAGCCCGAATTTCTAAATTTGGATTAGACGTTGTCTTTAATCCTAAGATAACAGAATGGCAAGCGTCCTATGATGGTCGTCGTAAAGAGCCTGTAAATTTACCTGTAATGTTTCCTTTATTGCTAGCGCAAGGAGGAGAAGGTATTGCTGTAGGATTATCTACAAAAATATTGCCTCATAATTTTATTGAGTTAATTGACGCTTCGGTTAAACACTTGCAAGGTAAACGCTTTACATTGTTTCCAGATTTTCCAACAGGAGGTATTGCAGATTGTAGTGATTATAATGATGGATTGCGTGGCGGAAAAGTACGTTGTCGCGCTAAAATTAGCCAATTAGATAAAAACACATTGGTAATTAATGAGTTGCCTTTTGGTACAACAACTTCTTCATTAATCGATTCAATATTAAAAGCAAACGACAAAGGGAAGATTAAAATCAAAAAAATAGAAGATAATACAGCTGCAACTGTAGAGATTTTAATTCACTTACCTTCTGGTTTATCTCCCGATAAAACCATTGATGCCTTATATGCATTTACAGCTTGCGAAAGCTCTATTTCACCTTTAGGTTGTGTTATTGAAGATAACAAACCGCTTTTTGTTGGTGTGACAGAAATGTTACGTCGTAGTACAGATAACACTGTAGATTTACTAAGACAAGAGTTAGAAATTAGACTAGGTGAGTTTGAAGAGCAATGGCACTTTGCGAGTCTTGAACGTATTTTTATTGAAAATAGAATTTATCGTGACATTGAAGAAGAGGAAACTTGGGATGGTGTTATAGAGGCTATTGATAAAGGTTTAAAACCACATATACAACATCTTAAACGTGCTATTACAGTGGATGATATTACGCGTTTAACAGAAATTAGAATTAAGCGTATTTCTAAATTTGATATTGATAAAGCACAACAAAAAATTGACGCGTTAGAAGCGCAAATAGCTGAGGTTAAACATCATTTAGCAAACTTAATAGACTATGCTATAGCCTATTTTACAAGACTTAAAAAAGAGTATGGTGAAGGTCGTGAGCGTAAAACAGAACTACGTGCTTTTGAAGATGTAGATGCTACTAAAGTAGTAATCAGAAACACCAAATTGTATGTAAACAGAGAAGAAGGTTTTATTGGTACATCACTAAAACGCGACGAGTATGTTTGCGATTGTAGTGATATTGACGATATAATTGCTTTTACTGCAGATGGTAAAATGATGGTTACTAAAGTGGATAGTAAAACCTTTATAGGTAAAAATATTATACACGTAGCAGTCTTTAAAAAGAAAGACAAGCGTACCATTTATAATTTAATTTATCGTGATGGCACAAAAGGTCCAGCATACGTTAAGCGCTTTGCTGTAACGTCTATTACACGAGATAAAGAATATGATTTAACCAACGGAAACAAAGGCTCTAAAACCTGGTATTTTTCTGCTAATCCAAATGGAGAAGCTGAGGTCGTTTCAATTAGTTTACGACAGGTTGGTAGTATTAAAAAACTAAAATGGGATTTAGATTTTGCAGATATTTTAATTAAAGGACGTGCATCTAAAGGTAACGTGGTGACTAAACATGCTATTAAATCTGTAGAGTTAAAAGAAAAAGGAATTTCTACTTTAAAACCAAGAAAAATTTGGTTTGACGACACTGTACAGCGTTTAAATGTTGATGGTAGAGGTGAGTTAGTTGGCGAGTTTAGAGGAGAAGATAAACTGCTTATTATAAATCAAAAAGGTGTTGCCAAAACAGTTACTCCAGAAGTGACCCTTCATTTTGATGACGATATGATTGTCATGGAAAAATGGTTGCCTAAAAAACCTATTTCTGCTATTTATTATGATGGCGAAAAGGAACGCTATTATGTTAAACGTTTTTTAATTGAAAATGAAAACAAAGAAGAGTCCTTTATTACAGATCATCCTAATTCTCAATTAGAAATTGTATCTACAGACTGGAAACCAGTTGCCGAAATTGTTTTTGCTAAAGAAAGAGGTAAAGATAGAAAGGATAACGAAGAAGTGAATTTGGAAGAATTTATAGCAATTAAAGGGATTTCTGCTTTAGGAAACCAACTAACTAAAGACAAAGTAAATGCCATTAATTTATTAGAGCCCATTCCTTATGAAGCTCCAGAAGAAACTCCAGCACAAGAAATAGAAGTGAAGGAGGAGGAGAATATTTCTGAAAAATCAGAATCTAAAATAGATGAAAAATCTAGTAAAGATGATGATAGTCAGGATTATGGGTTAGATGATAAGGGTCAGGTGACTTTGTTTTAGTGTTGTATGTACTGCAAAAAGACATGAAAATAAAGATTCCACCATATCCAAATTTAAAAATAACAAAGAAAGCAATTTCGGATGTTGAAAAGAGGTCTGTAAAAAAAAATAATTCAAGCGATCTTTCAAATCAACTTGTTATGATTGTTAAATTCCAAAATGGTGAAGAAAGAGTAATTCGATCTAGACCAGTAAGACATTTAAACAATCTTTATGTTTCTGCTTTTCCTAATCCAATTCATTTATTTCTTAGTGTCGCAATTGAGCACTTCAATCAATCTGAAGAAATAAAACAAATTAATTTCCCAAAATGCGGAAAAAATATTGGAGATGACAT
>Ga0105355_10001838_pt1 | contig 19434 bp, 10 predicted proteins | sample GOMGulsemesocosm_2_FD_83508 | JGI IMG/M metagenome (GOLD analysis project Ga0105355, IMG submission 83508) | Methane-oxidizing microbial communities from mesocosms in the Gulf of Mexico - GOM9C Gulf of Mexico | ecosystem: Environmental > Aquatic > Marine > Cold seeps | place: Gulf of Mexico... | reverse complement strand
TGAGCTTTTTGCATAACTTGGGTAGGTAACATGGCAGGACCAGCACAGAAATTAAATACAGCAGACATGAGAAATTTAAACCTTTTAATTAATTTTAAAAACACTTTTCACCAATATATTCCTATGTTGGTGACATTGATTATTAATACTTAGGACTTAGTTTTCACTGAGTTCCTAATCTTACAACCGTACTTCCTGTACACAAAAAAATAGGCGGTTAATACCGCCTATTTTCATGATTGTTTAGCGGTAATTAGTCGTCATCACCTTCGCTGTCTTGCTCATCACTACTTTGAGCTTCAGCTGGCGTTTCATTCGATGATTCACTTTCTGAAGATGATGCTGTACTTTCTACACCTTCACCTTCAGTTTCACCTTCGATAATCGACTCATCTTCTTCAATTTCATCGATACGCTGTAATGCCACTACATGTTCATCTTCAGTAGTACGAATAATACGAACACCTTGAGTATTACGACCAATGACACTTACTTCATTGACGCGAGTACGTACTAAAGTACCATTATCAGTGATCAACATGATCTCATCTGAATCTTCAACCTGTACGGCACCAACTACTGGGCCATTACGGTCGCTGACTTTAATCGATACCACACCTTTCGTTGCACGACTCTTCGCAGGATATTCAGCTAAGTCCGTACGTTTACCGTAACCATTTTGCGTAATGGTTAAGATAGCACCATCATTCTTAGGTACAATTAACGAAACAACCCTTTGATTTCCTTCAAGCTTAATACCACGAACACCGGTGGCGGTACGTCCCATAGCACGTAAAGCATGAATTTCTTCACCTGTTTCAGGGTCTAGTTTAACTTCACCTGTTTCACTATCACGTGCTTTTTCATTAAAACGTACCACTTTACCTTCATCTGAGAACAACATAATGTCGTTTTCACCGTTGGTAATATCAACACCTATTAAGGTATCGTCATCACGTAAATTCAAAGCAATAATGCCGTTAGCACGTTGATTTGAGTAAGCCGTTAAAGGTGTTTTCTTAACGGTACCTGATGCAGTTGCCATGATGATGAATTTATCATCTTCATATTCACGCACTGGTAAAATAGCCGTAATACGCTCATCTTCTTCAAGAGGCAGTAGGTTTACAATAGGACGACCACGCGCGGTACGACTTGCTAATGGTAATTGATAAACTTTTAACCAGTATAATTTACCGCGATTTGAAAAACATAAAATCGTATCATGGGTATTAGCAACCAATAAACGTTCGATGAAATCTTCTTGCTTCATCTTGGTTGCGGCTTTACCTTTACCACCACGGCGTTGCGCTTGGTAATCCGACAATATTTGATATTTTACGTAACCTTCGTTAGATAAAGTTACTACAACATCTTCTTCACAGATCAAGTCTTCTAAAGATAAATCATGTGAAGCATTAGTTATTTCAGTACGGCGTTCATCACCAAATTCATCACGTATTAACTCTAATTCTTCACGAATCACTTCCATTAAGCGCTCAGGGCTGCCTAAAATATGCAACAATTCGGCAATAACGTCTAATAACGCTTTGTACTCACTTAGAATTTTTTCGTGTTCTAAGCCAGTTAATTTATGAAGACGTAAATCTAAAATGGCTTGTGCTTGTTGAATCGTTAAATAATATTGGTTATCACGAATACCAAATTCTGGCTCTACCCATTCAGGGCGTGCTGCATCATTACCAGCTGCACTAAGCATGTCAGCGACATTACCTAAATCCCAACCTCTTGAAAGTAGTGCTTCTTTTGCATCACTTGGCGTAGGAGAGTTTTTAATTAAATCAATAATAGGATCAATATTTGCTAGGGCAATGGATAAACCTTCTAAAAGGTGAGCCCGTTCACGTGCTTTTTTCAATTCGAAAATCGTGCGACGAGTAACCACTTCACGGCGATGAAGCACAAACGCTTCTAGCATTTCTTTTAAATTAAATAGTTTTGGTTGACCGTTAGTTAACGCCACCATATTTAAGCCAAAAGATACTTGCATCTGGGTAAGTTTATATAAGTTATTTAAAACAACTTCACCTACTTCACCACGTTTAATCTCAATCACCATACGCATGCCGTCTTTATCGGACTCATCACGTAAGGCTGAAATACCTTCTAAACGTTTATCTTTAACAAGCTCAGCCATTTTTTCAATTAAACGAGCCTTGTTTACTTGGTAAGGAAGTTCGTGAACAATAATAGTTTCTTTACCAGTATTTTCATTGACTTCAATATCAGCTAAAGCACGTATTTTTATCTTACCGCGGCCAGTTTTATAAGCTTCTAATATACCTGCACGACCACTAATAATACCCGCAGTTGGGAAATCAGGGCCTGGAATAAATTCTATTAACTCATCAATAGATAAGTCTTCATTTTCAATTAATGCTAAACAACCATTAATAACTTCAGTTAAGTTATGAGGAGGAATGTTAGTTGCCATACCTACAGCAATGCCCGAGGTACCATTCACTAATAAGTTAGGAATACGGGTCGGCATAACCGCTGGAATATGTTCAGTACCATCATAGTTAGGAACAAAATCAACCGTTTCTTTATCTAAATCAGCTAAAATTGAATGAGCAATTTTTGACATCCGGATTTCTGTATAACGCATTGCTGCTGCAGAATCGCCATCAACTGAACCGAAATTACCTTGACCATCGACAAGCATATAACGTAAAGAAAAAGGTTGTGCCATACGAACAATCGTGTCGTAAACGGCTGTATCACCATGCGGGTGATACTTACCAATAACATCACCAACAACACGTGCTGATTTCTTGTAAGGTTTATTGAAGTCATTGCCCAAAACATTCATCGCAAATAAAACGCGGCGATGTACAGGTTTTAAACCATCTCGAACGTCAGGTAGCGCCCTTCCTACGATTACACTCATTGCATAATCTAAATAGGAGCTTTTTAGCTCATCCTCAATATTTATTTGAGAAATATTCTTTGCTAGATCTGTCATAAAACGACGGTATCCCTAAATGTTATTTTGGAAATTATTATTGTAAATAAGCAGCGCATATTATCACAAAAAGAGTGACACTATACAGCTTTATACCCTGTCGACCTCAAGAGAACTGTTTTAGAGTACTTGAGGGAGGTTTGGTATCTATCATGACATTTTGCTTTGGATAGCGAAGTATTTCAAGTGATTATTTCGAGGGAGAGAAAATATAGTTAAATTGTTGTTATTACGAAAATATTAGTTTGAATAATCAGCAAGATAATAGTGCAAACAACAAACTGTTCAGTATTTGAGCACAATGTGAACTTAGAGCAATGAAATACCTACGGTACTATAATGGAAGCACTTTCACATATTAAGGGTGAATACACCTGTAAAATCATCTTTACTAGCTCATGCCTCTTCAAATGCTTTACGTTGTTCGAGCGCAAGTTCATCAATATTTTTAGCAAGTTGTTTATCAAAACCAAGCGCAAAATACGCTTTAGAGACAAGAAATAGCGGACCAATGAGAAGTTGGTTTAAATCATCAATAAAAGCAGGTTTAGCTTTTTCAAAGTGATGACCAATGCCTTGCAATATCCAACCGATGACAAATGCGCTAATTGCGATAACCATTTTATTATCAATGTTAGTTAAGTAAATTGCAGAATATATAATAGGGCCAAACAATAAAACCGCACAGAGGGCGATACCCGGAGATAAAATAAAATAATAAAGTAAAACGGCCCCACACAGTAATACCGTTAATGTTATGTTGACATTGATTGCCATTATTTCAACAGGAAAATCAACATAAGTAAGTAATAAGGCAGCTGACCAAATGATTAACGGAATACCAAAAAGGTGTGTTGTTATATTATGTTTATTTAAATGTACACTTTTATATGAGGAGAGTTGCTGTTGAATTGATTTCATTTATCTACTGCTATTTACGAGCTTATTTAACTTTATACTAATTTAACTTTCTTTATATCTTCAGTCAATTATTTGTCCCGATGATGAAAGTTAAGGCTTTGGAGATGTCGTGCTGAATAATGATGTCATTTTGTTCAATGAATCAAATTGCTATCACTGGTCGAACGAAGTTAGAATACTGTCCTCTTTAAAATGAATGAAATTGCTTATGTCTGAACCGCTTAATGTTAATGAAGAAGAAATTGCTAAATTTGAAAAAATTGCCAGCCAGTGGTGGGAATTAGACGGAAACTTTAAACCTTTACATCAAATTAATCCTGTTCGCAGACAATTTATTATTCAGCACCTACAGGATGTTTTTGATAAAAGAATTATTGATGTAGGTTGCGGTGGTGGCATTCTCGCAGAAAGTCTCGCGCAATTGGGTGCTGATGTAACCGGGATTGACATGGGTAGTGAGCCTCTCAACGTTGCCAAGTTACATGCATTAGAGTCAGGCATTAAAGTGAATTATCAAAAAATCACTGCAGAACAAATGGCGCAAGAAAAACCAGAGTATTATGATGCGGTTACCTGCATGGAAATGTTAGAACATGTGCCAGACCCCGCTTCTATCATTAATGCTTGTAGTGCAATGGTAAAGCCTGGCGGTTATGTGTTTTTTTCAACATTAAATAAAACACTAAAATCGTATCTTCTCGCAATAGTTGCGGCAGAAAAAGTATTGAAATTAGTGCCAAACGGTACGCATGACCATCAACACTTTATCCGACCTTCTACCCTTATTGGTTGGGCAGCAGCGAGCGATCTTAAATGCATCGATGCTGCAGGCATTCACTATAACCCGGTTACTGAGAACCATAAGCTGATCGAGTCTCTCGATGTAAATTATATTTTGTGTTGCCAAAAGGTTTAATCATGACAGTCACTTCACTTCAAAACACCCAAGCCGTTCTTTTTGATCTCGATGGCACATTACTAGATACCGCCAACGATTTAGGTGAAGCGCTAAACTTTGTATTAACTAAGCATGGTTTAGCTAAGGTTGAACGTGATATTTATCGACCCATTGCCTCTGATGGAGCTAAAGGTCTACTTGAGCTTGGTTTTAAAGAGCAACTAAAGCATTTTGATTATGAGCAACTTAGGCAAGAGTTTCTCGATTATTACCAGCAAAATATCGCTGTTCATACTCAACTCTACCAAGGGGTTTCTTCTTTGCTAGATGGACTAAATCAACTCAATATTCCTTGGGGTATTGTAACGAACAAACCTGAAGGGTTAACTAAGCAATTGCTCCCTTATTTTAAAGAATTCGACTTATGTGGAGTAATGGTTGGTGGTGATACCTTACCTAACAGAAAGCCAGATCCCGAGCCGTTATTCTTTGCTTGCAAGCACCTTAATGTTAAACACCAGCAGTGTATTTATGTTGGTGATGCCTTACGCGATATTGAAGCAGGAAATAGTGCTGGCATGACAACGATTGTTGCCCAATGGGGCTACATTAAAAAGAGCGATAATATCAATGAATGGCAGGCGGATCTCATTCATAGAAATCCACAAGATTTGCTTTTGTTCACATAACCAGCAACTGTACATTTATAAATCAAAAACCATAAGCAATTGAAAACACTTAATTTTTACCTCTATATTACCATTTGTAATATAGAGTGCGAAATAATAACTAAAATAAATATAGTGGCAAAAAAAAAGTTCAAATAAATATTGCGTTTCGCAAAAATCAAATTAAAAACACCTTACTAAGTTAGTTGTTACTAACTAAATTATTCCACTTCATATCCATATAAAAATGAGGGTGTTTTTAGTGCTTGCATTAACAGGTAAACCTCATTATCTTGTGATCTGTTTTATGTTTAGCCCCAACATGTAGTGCATGTGTAAATTTGCTTATTTGGCGCAAACATTCCATCGATTTCATTATAAAAATAATATAAATACAGGCTTTTCATGAATAACAATCTTTTTGTAAGCAAGCGCAATGGCAAAAAAGAACCCATCGATTTAGAGAAAATCCACCAAGTAATTGCTTGGGCAGCAGAAGGTTTAGACAACGTCTCTGTTTCACAAGTTGAATTGAAGTCACATATTCAATTTTACGACGGCATAAAAACCGAAGATATTCATGAAACCATTATTAAAGCAGCTGCAGATTTAATATCAGAGGAAACACCTGATTATCAATTTTTATCTGCACGCCTAGCTATCTTTCACCTTAGAAAGAAAGCCTACGGTCAATTTGAGCCACCTAAACTTTATCCACATGTTGTTGGTTTAGTAGAAGCGGGTAAATACGACCAGCATCTATTGGCTGATTATACAGAAGCTGAATTTGAACAAATGGAAGGTTTTCTAGACCACCGTCGCGATTTAAACTTTAGCTATGCTGCAGTAAAACAATTAGAAGGCAAGTATTTGGTTCAAAACCGAGTGACTGGTGAAATATATGAAAGTGCACAATTTCTCTATGTTTTAGTCGCGGCCTGTTTATTTGCTAAATACCCTAAAGAGACACGTTTAACCTATATTGAAGGTTTTTATCACGCAATATCAACCTTCAAGCTTTCACTACCAACCCCCATTATGTCTGGCGTGAGAACACCAACACGTCAATTCTCATCTTGTGTATTGATTGAGTGTGGTGATAGCTTAGATTCTATAAATGCCGCTTCTAGTTCGATTGTTAAATATGTTTCTCAACGTGCAGGAATAGGCATTAATGCCGGAAACATTCGTGCATTAGGCAGCTCTATTCGTAACGGAGAAGCCTTCCACACAGGCTGTATCCCTTTTTATAAACACTTTCAAACAGCAGTTAAAAGTTGCTCTCAAGGTGGCGTTCGTGGTGGTGCAGCTACCCTATTCTATCCACTTTGGCATTTAGAAGTTGAAAGTTTATTAGTACTTAAAAATAACCGCGGTGTTGAAGAAAACCGTGTTCGCCATTTAGATTATGGCGTGCAATTTAACAAATTAATGTATCAACGCTTGATCAAAGGTCAGTCAATCACCTTATTTAGCCCAAGCGATGTCCCTGGTTTATACGATGCGTTTTTTGCCGATCAAGAAAAATTTGAATCATTATACTTACAGTATGAAGCAGATGACTCTATTCGTAAAAAGTGTATTAAAGCGATTGAGTTATTTACCTTATTTGCTCAAGAGCGTGCCAGTACCGGGCGAATTTATCTGCAAAACGTTGATCACTGTAATACCCATAGCCCATTTGATCCTGAAGTGGCGCCGATTAAACAAAGTAATCTTTGTTTAGAAATTGCCCTACCAACGAAACCATTAAATGAAATTAATGATCCAAATGGTGAGATTGCCCTGTGTACATTATCTGCTTTCAATTTAGGGGCTATTGATAGTCTTGATGAATTAGAAGGATTAGCCGACTTAGCTGTGCGAGCATTAGATAATTTGCTCGATTATCAAGATTACCCAATGCCTGCTGCAGAAAACGCGACCTTTGGTCGACGAACGCTAGGCATAGGTGTTATTAACTATGCGTATTACTTAGCAAAAAATGGTGTTTATTATTCAAATGGCAGTGCCAATAATTTAACGCATCGCACATTTGAAGCAATTCAGTTCTATTTATTACAAGCTTCAAATAAGTTGGCTATCGAACAAGGTGCTTGTCCTAAGTTCAATGAAACTCGTTTATCTCAAGGTATTTTACCAATCGACACCTATAAAAAAGAAGTCGATAATATTACTGGTGAACCTTTGCATTTAGACTGGGAAGCATTGCGTGAAAGCATTAAAGAGCATGGCGTAAGAAACTCAACGGTTTCCGCGTTAATGCCGTCAGAAACATCTTCACAAATATCAAATGCAACCAATGGTATTGAGCCACCTCGTGGATTAATCAGTGTTAAAGCCAGTAAAGATGGTATTTTGAAACAAGTGGTGCCTGAATACGAAAAACTAAAAGATAACTATGAGTTGTTGTGGAATATTCCAAGTAATGAAGGTTACTTGCAACTTGTTGGCATCATGCAAAAGTTTATTGATCAAACCATTTCTGCCAATACTAACTATGATCCTTCAAAGTTTGAGGGTGGAAAAGTGCCGGTTAAACAAATCTTAAAAGATATATTAACCGCGTATAAACTTGGTGTTAAAACTATGTACTACCACAATACTCGTGACGGTGCAGATGACCAAGTAGAAGTTGAAAGTGACGACTGCGCTGGCGGCGCTTGTAAAATTTAACCTGTAATAAAACGCCGATTGAATATTCATTCGGCGTTATTTTCTTAGCACTAATAATTTTAAAATAATAACAATCACCTTAGATATTTTGAAACCTTACAATAACTGTATTGTTTCCAGGAGCACTGCATGACCTATAGTACATTTAACCAAACGCCCAACAACGCTTTGCTTGAACCAATGTTTATGGGGAATAATGTTAATGTATCCCGTTACGATCAACAGCGTTATATGGCTTTTGAAAAGTTAATAGAAAAACAACTGAGTTTCTTTTGGCGTCCAGAAGAAGTTGATGTTTCAAAAGATAGAGCCGATTGGCAAAGCTTAACTCATTCAGAAAAGCATATTTTCATTTCCAACTTAAAGTATCAAACGTTACTAGACAGTATGGCTGCTCGTTCAGTTAATGCGGTATTATTGCCGTTAGTTTCTTTACCTGAAGTGGAAACTTGGGTTGAAACATGGGCTTTTAGTGAAACTATTCACTCTCGTTCTTATACGCATATTTTACGTAATTTATTTAGCGATCCAAGCGAAGTATTTGATGATATTGTTGTTAATCCAGCTATTTTAAAACGTGCTAGCAGCATCGCTAAATTTTTTGATGATGTCATCATCACTACACAATTACTGCAATCTCAAGGAGAAGGTACCTATGAGGTTGAGGGGAAGAGCATTGAGGTTAGTCAACGTAAATTAAAAGAACGCTTATTCCTTGCTATTTGTTCCGTGAACGCACTTGAAGCCATTCGTTTTTATGTTAGTTTCGCCTGTTCGTTTGCTTTCGCTGAACGTGAGCTGCTTGAAGGTAATGCAAAAATCATTAAATTAATCGCGCGTGATGAAGCATTGCATTTAACTGGCACTCAACACATTTTAAATAATTGGATGTCAGGTAAAGACGATCCAGAAATGCAAGAAATTGCCAACGAATTGAAAGATAAAGGTCAGCAAATTTTCTTAGATGTTGTTGAGCAAGAAAAAGAATGGGCGCAATACCTATTTAAAGATGGCTCAATGATTGGCCTTAACGCTGAAATATTAAATCAATACATTGAATATATTAGTAACCAACGATTGACCGCTATTGGCTTTGACGCGCCATTTTCAATCAAAAGCAACCCACTACCATGGATGAATGCCTATTTAGTCAGTGACAACGTGCAGGTGGCTCCACAGGAGTCTGAAATCTCAAGTTACTTAGTAGGTCAAGTTGATTCTTCTGTATCAAGCGACGACTTTGATGACTTTGATTTGTAATAATGAATTCAGCTAAATTAATTAGCATCAGTCATTATTTTACTTTGTTTAGCACAATAGATTGGGGAAGTAGTAATGAATGATGCTCATTCCCCAACTACAAAAACCCCGACACCTGATCAATACATTATTACCATTGAACAGCATAAAATACCTTTCGAACCTGCTGATAAAACACTGTTAAATAGTTTAGAGAAAAATAATGTTGATGTGCATTACCATTGTCGAGATGGTTTTTGTGGTGCCTGTCGAGTAACACTAACCAGTGGGCAGGTTGAATACCCTAATGGCGAGCCACTGGCTTTTGTTGGGGATAATGAAATACTAACGTGCTGCTGTATACCTGTTTCAGATATCAGTTTGGTCAATGAATAAACTGATATCTGTTTGGCTAAAGCCCAATGAATGAAGATCATTTGTTAGGCTAAAGCCCAACCTACAGCACTTTCATCCATTAATTATTCAATATCATTTAGTGATAAATTACAATTTGTCTGCCAATCGTGATGCAACACCCGTCATAACTTTTACCAACTCTTGCCCAACTGGGTTAAACAGTATTTGATATTGTGCTTCGTTATGCTCATTAACTGCAACGTCTAATACTTTACAATATTCAAATAATGTCATTGCCCCAACGGAGCAAGAAACGCCTTTCAATGTATGTACTAGATGTTTCAGTTGTTTTTGATCGTTTTCAGTAATAGCTTGTTGAATATTTTTATCATCTCGACCGTGGTCTTGATGAAACATCACTAAGATTTCATTAAATAAATCATCATCACCTAAAACATTTTTAACGCCTAACGAATAGTCAATACCAGGGAATGGGCCATCATCTTTTGATTCTTCTGGTGAGGTTGTGTCACTACTCGGCATAATGTCCCGCTCTTCATCTTCATTTATTTTATTTTCTATGGTGTATTCATCCGTGTTGTCATCATCAGGCTTATTAACAATTATCGTTTTATTTCTACCGGTTTCTTTTGCCTGATAAAGGCCCTGATCAGCAAGTCTTAGCATTTGATCAAAGTCCATATCAGGACTTGAGTCTGCTGTTAAACCAATGCTGACAGTTAAAGACAGTTGATGCTCTTGCTCGTGATCTGGTATATAGATGATATGGTTAGCTAATGACTTACGGCACCGCTCACAAGCACGAAATGCATCTTCAATCGACGTATGTGGTAAGCAAACAGCAAATTCCTCACCACCAACCCTGCCAATAACATCATATTCACGAAATGTATCCGTTAAAATACTAGCAAAGTCAATTAATGCTTTATCACCAATTTCATGGCCGTGATTATCATTAACTTGCTTAAAAAAATCGAGATCAAACATCGCAATAGAAACAGAACGTCCCTCTCGATTTGCTTGATGAATCATTTTATTGGTTTGCTCTTCAAAGCTACCACGATTATTTACTCGCGTTAAATGATCTATTTTTGCTAACGATTCAAGCTCTAATGTTTTTTCCATTAACCTTAATGAATTCTTCATTCGAGCTAAAAGTACATTAAGCAAGTAAGGTTTGGTAACATAATCATCAGCACCAAGCTCTAAAGCTGCAACAATAGGCTCTTCATTTCCTGAAGCCGATAACATAATAACGGGGATGTGCTCTAATGATGAATCTTCTTTAATCGCTTGTAAGGTTTGTAAACCTGAAATGCCAGGCATATACAGATCAAGTAAAACTAAGTTAACTTCAATATCTTTTAACACGGTAAGTGCAGCTTCGCCTGATTCTGCCGTTATCACCTGATAACCAGACTCATTTAAATCGAACTCTAATAACATCAAGCTATCTTTAGCATCATCAACAGCTAAAATTGTATATTGATTTGAATATTCCATTTTATTCCTTCTAAAACATCGACAAATTTTCTTGATCATTCAAGCATCGATGAATACTCATATTTTCAAATCTCTAATTACGTTATTTATTAAAGGCTTGTATCGCATTTATAAAACTTTTGTACTCGATTATCAACTGTTCTTTATAATAACCAAGGTTATCAAGCTCATTAGTTCTAGCTGATTGTTCAATAAATTCAGCAACTTCCGCTAACTTATCACCGCCTAAATTTTTAGTGCTGCCTTTGAGTTTATGCGCATGAGCATGAATTTCTTCTAGTTCACCTTGTTCAATGGCATTCACTATTTGCTTCACTAATTCTGGCGCATCTTCTAAAAATAGTGCGATGAGCTTTTCAGCAAGGCCAATGTTATTTCGTATTCGTTTTAAAAAAACCGCTTCTTGCCAAACTATGCTTTCATCATTGTCATTATTATCGTTATTGCCAGTATTATTTTCAGTGGTGCCATTTGTTGAAGCTTCATCACTTTCAACCATCTCTACAACGTTCGTCATTAAGCCAGAAGTTTCTTCTCGTTCACCCAACCAATGACAAAGTTTTTGCTGAAGTATTTCAGAGTCGACCGGCTTACTGGCATAATCATCCATACCAGCAGTTAAGCATTTTTCTTCATCCCCTTTCATCGCATTTGCCGTCATAGCAATTATAGGAATGGTTTTATAACGCTCTCCCGCCTCTGCTTTTCTTATCGCCACTGTTGTTTCATAGCCATCTAATTCAGGCATTTGGCAATCCATAATGATAATTTCATAAGGGAAGTCGACGGGTGAATTTCTCAACAAATCCAGTGCTTCAATACCATTATTCGCTACATCGGCATGGAGTTCTATATTTGAGAGAACCCCTAAAATAACCGCCTGGTTTATTCTATTATCTTCGACTAATAAAATCCGGGAAACTTTAGGCAGCTTAGCTACATCCGCACGTTTACTCAAATTTCTTAAATGATGGTGGGTAACCAAAGGCTGAGCAGTGTTTAAAGCATCACTGTCATCTAAAACAATCGATAAAGCATCAAAAAGATCGGATGTCGTCGCTGGTTTAGGAAAATAGGCAGAAAAACCTAAATTAGCAAAATATTCTGCATCCCCTCGCTCTCCCATTGAAGTCATCATAATCAATTTAGTATTAGCGGAGTTTTCATGCTCAACTAACGATTTACCTAACATTGCACCGTCCATCCCCGGCATTTGCATATCAAGAATCGCTGCTGAAAATTTCCCTTTCGGCTGTTTAGCCACTATATCTAGGGCTTCAAAGCCATCAGCCGCTTGGGTAACAATAGCTCCCCATATTTCAAGTTGCCCTTTCAGCACTTCTAAATTAGTGGTGTTATCATCAACAATTAAGATTTCAGAGCCGGCAACATGGGCTGTTGGTATAACCATGCCGGTTTCTTCACTCGTTTCTAGTTCAATAACGAAGCTAAAGCAGCTGCCTATACCAAGCTGACTTTCAACTTCAACATGACCTCCCATCAGCTCACACAATTGTTTTACTATCGCTAGTCCTAATCCTGTGCCACCATATTTACGGGTCGTTGTCGCATCTACTTGAGTAAATGAATCAAATAAATGGCCGATCTTTTCCTCAGGAATACCAATACCCGTGTCAGAAATACTACAACTGAGTTTAAGTTTGTCACCTTGCTCTTTTATCGAGGCTTTAATTACCACCTCACCATTTTTGGTAAATTTAATCGAATTACCAACTAAATTTGATAATATTTGTCTTAAGCGGCTTGGATCACCTTTAACCCGAGAATGACTAATTCCTGTTACGTCTAAAATAAGTTCTAATTTATTCTCTTCAGCGCGAACAGCCATAGATTCTGCAAAGTCACCTAATTGGCTTCTCAAATCAAAGTCCAGTATTTCTAAGTCTAGCTTACCCGCCTCAATTTTTGAAAAATCTAAAATATCATTAATAACTAATAATAACGATTGAGCACTAGAGTTTGCTAATTTTAAATGGTGTTGTTGTTGTTTGGATAACTGACTTTGTTCTAATAAACCTAACATGCCTAAGACGCCATTCATCGGTGTTCTGATCTCATGACTCATACTGGCTAAAAATTCAGACTTTAATCGTAAAGAGCCTTCAGCCATCTCTAACGCATGCTGCTTTAACTCCTGCAAATTAATTTGTTCGGTAAAATCTTGATTCGTACCAACAATGCGCACTTTGTTCCCTGCATCGTCAAACATCACTTGAGCATGTGCATCAATATGTCGTATTTCATTATTGGGCAGGAAAATTTTAAATTGATAATGAAATTCATTGCCTGATTCTATAGCAACTTGAATGTCATCTTTTATTGTATTTCGTTCATCAACATCTACAGATTGTTCCCATAACTGCATAGGGGAAATATTATCTTCACGTGTAACGCCAAACAGTTGATACATTCTATCATCCCAATGAATAGAGTCTGAGGTTAGATCTTGATCCCAGACACCAATATTAGGTGCTGACAAGGCAAAGTTTAATCGCCAAGCGACATTTTTTGTTTCAGTTAAAATACGTTTATTTTCAGCATCTAATAATTTTAGGTCGGTAATGTCACGGATCAGCCCGGTAAAAATAGCGCCATCTTGTGTATAAACTTCGCTGATGGATAAATGCATGGGAAACGTTTCGCCATCTTTGCGAATTGCAGGCAACTCTCGGCCAACATTAATAATGCGGCTATCACCGCCTGATAGATAATGTTGCAAATAACCATCATGCTCTGTAGCAAAATCTACCGGCATCAGCATATTAATATTTTGATTAAGCATTTCTTCTTCTTGATAACCAAAGATTTTTTGCGCCGCAACATTAAATGCTAGAATTTTTCCTTGTCCGTTAATGGTAATAACGGCATCTACAATGGAATTGAGTATCGCTTGTAATTTAATTGAAGCATTTTCGGCCTGCTCTGCCGCTAACCTTTGTTGGGTAGACTTATGTTGTACGGTGACAAACATGTTATGAAAGCTACGGGCCAATAAGCCAATTTCATCTTTTTCATCGATAGGAAGATTTACTATCGCCCCCGTTTTTTCATAACTCGCTAACCCTTTGGTCATATCGGATAATGGTCTGGTTAATCTTCTCGCGGCAACAAGAGAAATCACTAAACAAAGAATAGCTAACGAAATACCAATTAACACGGCGCGAGAACGCATGGTTTTAACAGCCATTAATACGGCTTCATTTGGGCTCTCAATAAGTAACATTAACGGGGCAATACCTTCAATACTGTTAAAGTGTATTTTGGAATAGTAGGCTAAACTAGAATCAGTAGTATGATGGTCAAAATCAAAGAGCTCTGCATTTTGAGTATTATTTTGAAAGTAATTAATTAGCTGCGGAAATTCATCATAAATTAACCGAGTTCCAGTGGCGTTGTTACTCTCGAGATTAGCATAAATAAACTGACCTTTATTATCAGCTAAATAGAAATTAAATTCTTTCAAAGTATTTAACTTCAACTCATTAATATAACTACTTAAGTTCAATTCCACTGCCATTATCGCTATGACACTATTTGAATTAGCTGCAAAAATAGGCATAGCGACGACTAAAGTCGATTGTTTGCTTAGCCCCATACGTTCATTATCAGTAATTATTTCAACTGCTGAAAAGAATACCTCTTTTTTTGGCTTGTCAAGTAGAGGTTTTAGCACATCAAATTCTATGTCTCGTGCTAATTCATTAGCGGTTAACCCAAAAACACCTTCTCCTACACGAACCGCACTAACCATGACATCATTGGTATTAACCACGGAAATATAACTTATTCTATTGTAATGAGGTTTGGTTTTTAATAGTTCTATAAACGTGGCATTTAGGTGCTTCTGCCAGCGGCTAACATTAATATCACCGCCTAGTTGTACCGCTTTGCTTAATGCGACTATTGATGGTGAAGCACTTAAATAGGAAACATCTCGCGCTCCTTGTTGAAAAAAATTATCAAAAAGAGAACCAACAACTTTTGTTTCCAGAGTTAATTCGTTCATTTCTTGTTTCATAACCAGTTGGTGGCTTTCAATATAGAACGTAAAACCAATCACTAATGAAATAAGCAAAGATAATAAAAAACCAACCAGTGGAATTTTAACCGCAATAGGCCATTTAATTTTCCCTACTTCAATAACATTAGCTATAGGGTTATTTTTAGTAACTTGTCGATCAGTCGTTAATGGTATATCCACTTGTGCGGGTTCAGATCGTTTTTGGACTAAATCGATTAAAAAGCCAAGTAAAATACTGCCATAGGCGACATTTTTGAGAAAGTGGGCAATATTAAAATGATTATCAAATAAGGCCGTTGAACCAAAAGCCATATGTAACTGGGTAACAACTTCAGGCAGTATACTCACTAACAAAGCAAATCGTAGCACTGAGTTTTTTTGGCTATACCACAACCAATAAAAATATCCCCCACATAAAAACAGCGCTAATGGTAATACATCATACGGTCGGGTAATTAATGCTTGAGGGAACATGGTTTGTGGAAGTGAGTTACTTGATGCAGCAGTAATAACCACGACGGCTGAAATAAAACCAAAAATTAAACCCGTGGCAATAATTATTTTAAGTTGTTTATTTTTATTAAAGTTTTTAGATAAGTTGATTGATAACCATAGACTAAATGCTGCCGCTACTAACATAATAGAAGCATTGAAAACTCGGGATAAAGCCCAAGTAAAAGGGATAAAATCAGTATTGGGGGCTGACGCCGATATTATACGTGTGGCAGCCAAAGTATGAAATGCATCAACGATACCCGCACTTAATAAGGCTAAACCAATGATAGGAACGGTGACGTCCTTTTTAACCTGGTAATGTATAAAAGAAATTAGGGTAGCAATAACGGCTAAAACAACGGCACTCCACTCTAATAGTGCATGATGCAAAGCACCTGATACCGCTTTAAACAAATGGTCAGGAACTAACTTACCTTCAATTATACTGGCACTGCTTAGTGGTATTACTTGTGAAGTAAAGTCTATACCGAAGAGGTTTAAAAGAAAGGGCCCCGAACAAATAGCGATTGTAAAAAACAGTAATATCGTTCTGCTTTTTGACAATTCATTGATACTATTTGCTTTATTGATAATCATGGATGAATATCGCCCCCCCCCAACGTATACATTAGCTAACTAATTTTCTTTTGCAAATCCGATTAATTAAGATATTATTTTTCAACATTGACAAGCATTAATTCTCTCGTAAAAACACCGCTAATTCTTTAGAATTAAATGGCTTTCTAAGTACTGGATAATGCCATTTGTTATCCTCTTCAGCAATATATCCACTGATAGAATATACTTTAATATTAGGGAATTTTTTGGTCACCAATGCCACCGCATCTCGTCCAGAAATATCAGGCAAAATCATATCGGTGATAAAAATATCGTAATGCTGCTCTGAAGAAAGTAAATTTACTAAAGCATCCTTATTGGTTACATGATTAGTTGCTGCCCCCTCACCATCAAGATATAAAGCAACAAATTCCGCAATACTTATCTCATCATCCAAAATTAATACTGATTGCCCCTCAATACCCAGAGTCGATTTATTTTCTTCTATCTTTTTAGATTTTTGATCAAGCACCCGACACCTAAATAACAAGGTAAATTCTGCCCCACCAAAATCACTGTCACCAGAAACTTGTATTTCGCCATTATGTTTATATATCGTACTATAAACATTGGCTAAGCCTATTCCATTCCCTTTATTAACTGATTTACTGCTATAAAAAGGGTCAAATATTTTTGATAAATTTTCTTGTTTAATACCTATACCACTATCTTTAACGTGTATTTCTAAACGCCCTTGTTCATTAACATTGGCAGACATCTCAATTTTTCCAATCAAACCATGCTCTCTAATAGCGTCTTGAGCATTAAGTACTAAATTAAGCAGGATATTAATAAACTCACCTTGAGGAAAATTAATTAAACAAGCAACGTGATCAAATTTAAAGTTGAATTTAATTGTGCTGAGTAGAAGTTGCTTAAATAAATATTGGTTGTCAATAATGTCTTGAATAGGGTCAAATTCAACCACTTTAATATTAGGTTTTCGGGTAAAAGCCAATAAACGTTCGGTAACACTTTTTCCTTTATCGATGGCATTTTTTACTCGTTCAATATAACCAGAAATATCTTGCTCACCCCGAGAAAACTTCATTTCCAACATTTCGGTTGCGCCTAAGGCTACCCCTAAAACATTATTAATATCATGAGAAACATTACCAAAGGTATTGCCCAACAGTGCTAAACGGTTACTGATGATTTGTTGCTGATCTTTTCTGAACTTCTCGGTAACATTTTCTACGATCCAAATATAAATCCCTTTATCTGGTTCGTAAGTCACTGACAAATCAAATACTGAATTATAATTATCAAAACTAATATTCGATTCTTTTAATTGACCATTTTCTTTAGCTGTTCGTTTATATTGCAAGTAGTCATTTATGCTAAAATTAATATAATTAAATAGGACAGTGTTTTCATTGCCCATGTGGGGAGACAAATCTTGGTAGACAACGTTGTCTCTATCATCGATAAAAAATATTGGAACTTTAATGGTGTAATTGACCATGGCGAGTAATTTAAGCTTTTCAAAAATATCAGCAGACTGAGTAATATCTCTAAAGACGCCAAAAACACCAACAACTTCACCATTGGTATCAAGCTCTACTTCCGCTAACGTTTCTACTTTAACGGTTTTACCAAGTGCATGTTTAATAGTGCCCTTAAAACGAAAACCTTTTTTCTTTTTAATAGCGGTTTGCATATGATCATGAACTTTTACTTGTTGATCCTCAAGATAAAAGGCAGTTGATGTCTCAACGGTTGGTTGATAAGTTTCGGCCGTTAAACCGTGAATATCATAAATGCCTTTAGACCAGTATAAATGGTTCCTTTTAAGGTCAAGTCGCCAATGTCCTGAATGATTTAAGCGTTCAGCTAAATGTAAATAGCCATTTTGTTCCTTCAATTGCACGATTAATTGATGAGATTCTGAAACATCTTTAATCGAGCCAAACATCTTATGAGGTTTGCCTTTTCGATATTCAAAGATCTTACCAACAACGGTGATCCATTTTTTTACCCCTTGTTTAGTAATTAAAACACAGGTGGGATTTATACAAGGTAAGTTACCCGAAAAATGGTTATTTACTTGCCGAGCAACATTGAGCAAACTCTTTTTATCTAAATGACTCTCCCAAAGGGATGGAGGTCCACTAAAAGCCTCGGTTTCATATCCTAACAAGGACATAGCTTGTGCCGAGTAATACATAATATCTTGTTCTATATCCCACTCCCAAAAAGCCTCAGCAACACCATTTAATACTTTTTGAGCTTCTTTTGAAGAGTGATCAGCGTGTGTTGAACTCACTTGATGACTTTCCTCTAAGTAAGCAATATAACCTTGTTCGACTTCACTGATTTTGATAGTACAGGGTACTATTTGTTTAGATTTATTGGCAAGTTTAACCACGCGGGTATTGGAAACGACTCCCGAACCACGTTGATAATTTTGACGGTGCTTAAGGTGAGAGGAGATCATAGTTTCAGGAATAAGCAGTTCAACCTGCTCACCAATAAGTTCCTGACAACTATAGCCAGTTAAAATCTCGGCAAGCTGGTTACACTCAGTGATAATACCCGATAAATCAATACACAATACTGAGTATGGAACATTGTTAAGATCAATATCATGACTCAAAACAGTTCATCCTCATCAAAGTCTTCTTCTGGCTCACTTTGTGTAGTATTTAAGGCTTTCAATTCATCTACACTGCCCAATGCGTTGTCCAGTAATTGAGTGACTTCAAGAAACATCAGGTCGTCTTGAGTATGTTTTTTTAGCGCGGTATGCACAAGGTTGGTCAGATACTCTTCTTGCTCTATATTCATATCCAAAACATGAAAGCTCATACCGATATTTTGCACAATTTCATTCATCACTTCTTGCTGATGATGTTTTGATATATTAAGCATTTTTTTGGTTTTAGTAACCGCTTGTTGGATTTGCTCTTGCACATTGACTAATGAATTTTTATAAGTAATAAACTCCATTCTTGCACCAATACATTCAATAACTGAAGCAAGGGCATCAATAAAAATATCGGTATCAACG
>Ga0105355_10001833_pt1 | contig 19442 bp, 15 predicted proteins | sample GOMGulsemesocosm_2_FD_83508 | JGI IMG/M metagenome (GOLD analysis project Ga0105355, IMG submission 83508) | Methane-oxidizing microbial communities from mesocosms in the Gulf of Mexico - GOM9C Gulf of Mexico | ecosystem: Environmental > Aquatic > Marine > Cold seeps | place: Gulf of Mexico... | reverse complement strand
TGCGCATCAAATTGGTTTTGAAATAACTGAAACGGCTGCTATTGATCGCATCTCTGCTGCAAAGCATTTTATAAAGGTTATTAAAGAATTTGGGTGCCAGTTTTATCTCGATGATTTTGGTGCGGGTCTTAGTTCTTTTAGCTATCTCAAAAATTTGGACTTGGATTATATAAAAATAGATGGCGCTTTTATTAAGGAGGTCATTGAGGATTCCTTTTGTGAAGCCACGGTTGTTGCTATCTGTCATGTCGCAAAGGTGTTGGGAATCAAAACTGTTGGTGAGTTTGTGGAGAGTGTTGCAATTAACGAAAAGCTTGCTGAGTTAGGAGTGGATTACGGGCAGGGTTATGCGCTTCATAAACCCGCTCCTCTTCAAGAAGTCATCTCTCAGTTAAATGAACGATGCAATGATAAATTACTGATTACGCAAAACAGGTAATATTCAATGGAAGCGCAGATGCAGTCAGACACTCAAGACATAATGCGCACCAGGCTTGGTGTCATAACTCACCTTGCACCTAAAGTCTCATTACTTGAATTGGATGGATTGCAGTTATTAAGCGAAAGAGTTCAGTCTTGCCTTAACACGCAGGAAAATAAAATTGTGATTGATATGGCCACCGTCAAGTTGGTCAATAGTAATACACTAAATACATTGCTCGACCTTCAGGACCTGTTGGTACGCACGGGTGGTTCGCTCAAGGTTGCGAATGTTAATTCGACTGTTCGGGAAATCTTCCAGATTACCGGTTTTTTTGATTATGTTGGCATTATTGAAAAACAGAACGACTCGGTAACTCACTTCAAAGCTCCGGCGATAGACAAGCCCCTGCGGTTAGGCGAGCGTCTAACGCATCAGGGGTTAGTAAGTGAAGCTCCAATGCACTCTGTGATGGAGCGGCAGGTGGCAACCGGGAAGCGTACAGGTCAAATCATTATTGATCAGGGCTTTGCTACCGAAAGTCAGGTGCTTGAGGCGCTCGCCGAGCAACTGGAAGTGCCGCTGGTTCGTTTGCGGCCAGGACTGTTTGACCCGGCAGTTGTCGAATTACTAGATAAGGATATTGCCAGACGCTTGAAGGTACTGCCACTGTTTAATGTTAGAGGTATCTTGACGCTGGCCACAGCCGACCCACAGGATATTCCAACACAATACGAAATTGAAGACAGGCTAGGTCTGACCGTGTCACCTGTGCTAGCCAGCCAGGGAGATATTGCCACTAATATTGGTGAAGCCTATTCTGGATCTGGTTTTACCGAGGAAATGGTATCGGATCTCGATGATGATTTTGAAATTGTTGAGACCGGTGCCCGTGAAGACTACGACGTCATTGATGAACAGGCTGCGGGTAGCCCGGTAATCAACCTGGTCAATTCCATTATTCAAAAGGCAGTGCGTGATGGCGCCAGCGATGTTCACATAGAACCTTCGCGTCAAAAGGCGCGCGTGAGGTTCAGGGTTGATGGCGTGCTTTATGAAGTTATGACGCCACGAATGGAGTTACACCCCGCACTGGTATCTCGTTTAAAGGTGATGGCTAATCTGGATATATCGGAACGCCGATTACCGCAGGATGGACGAATTCAGGTGCAGACTCAGGGGCGCCAGGTAGATTTACGCTTCAGCTCTCTACCGGGTTTGTACGGAGAGAAAGTTGTACTGCGTGTACTGGATAAAAATCAGGCCATTCTAGATCTTAATAAGCTGGGTATGTCTGACTTTACAGTTACCCAATTAAAAGGCCTGCTCGGACGTAGTCATGGCTTGATACTGGTCACTGGTCCTACGGGTAGTGGTAAAACCACTAGCTTGTATGCAGGATTGAATTACCTGAACAGCAGTGAAAAAAATATTGTTACCATCGAAGATCCTGTTGAATATCAGCTCGATATCATTAACCAGAATGAAGTTAAAGCGGGTATTGGTTTAAGCTTTGCAAAAATGCTTAAGCATATCCTGCGGCAGGATCCGGATATTGTCATGGTTGGCGAAATCCGTGACTCCGAGACTGCACAAATTGCAGTGCAAGCTGCTTTAACAGGCCATTTGGTGTTATCAACATTACATACCAACGATGGCATCGGTGCGATTACCCGGATGATTGATATGGGCGTCGAACCGTACCTGTTGTCCTCAGCGTTGTTGGGTGTTGCTGCGCAGCGATTAATGCGAACGGTTTGCCCTTCCTGTAAAACTAAAATTTTGGCCCCCCCAGAAGTCGTAAAGCGTTACAGCTGGGACCCTGAGGCGACCATTCATTTATATAAGGGCAATGGCTGCCCTGATTGCTATGACTCGGGTTATAAGGGGCGTGTAGGGATTCATGAGGTTGTGGAAAACACCGCTGACCTGCAACGTCTGATTATGACTAACCCAACCCGAGATCAGCTTAATGACTACCTGGTAACACACGACGTAACAACGCTTCGTCAGCAAGGCCTGAAACGCGTACTTGAGGGGGTAACGACCCTTGAAGAAGTTTCACGTGTTGTGAACAGTTGAGTCTTTAGGAGTAACGCCACGTTATGGCTATTGAACTGAATGATTTTCAGCCCAAAGCTGACTCGAATAAGTCCGAAGGAAGTTTGTTGGATCGTCTTAAGGCTGATAAGAAGAGGTCAACTCTGTTCGCTGGCTTTATGGGTGGCGTGACAGATAAAGACCGTATGTTCTTTACCGAGCAGTTATCTCTATTACTGGAAACCGGTACCAGTCTTTTGGACGCACTGCAGGCGATAGCCAGTCAGACTGAAAATGCAGCCTTTGGACTGGTGATTGATGACCTTATTGAAACTGTCAAAGAAGGTCAGCCTTTTTCATATGCGTTAGCGCAACATCCAAAGATATTTTCTAGCACCTATATTAACTTGATGTCTGCCAGTGAAGGTGGTGGTTTCATGCCACAGGTTTTGGCTGAATTACTGGAAATGGATGAAAAGCGGCAGCGCCTTAATGCGACGCTGAAATCAGCTTTATCCTACCCTGCATTTTTAATGCTGTTTTCCTTGGGGGTGGTGATTTTTGTATTAGTTGTGGTGTTTCCTAAATTTGCGGAGATGTTTGCTTCAATCCATGACCAACTACCGGCCAGCACCAAAGTATTAATGTGGACCAGTCATTTTTTAATTAATTATTGGTACGCGGTGATTGGCGTATTGATAACCTTTTGTTTTGTCGCGTATCGCTGGTTGATCAGTGAACAGGGCGGTTCAGTTGTTGATGCCTTAAAGTTAAAAACGCCGGTTATAAAACATATTTTTATCGAACTGTACCTGATCCAATCATTACGGGTGATGGGGTTATCTCTGGGTAATGGTGTCAGTGTAATGGATACGTTAAGCGCCTGCCGTGACGTTGTGAATAACCGGGTCTACAAGAATTTTATTCGTACGGTTGAAGAGGGCGTTGAGGAAGGGAAAGGTTTTTCTCAAGGCTTTAATCAATCGGAATTTATTCCGTCGATTGTGCAGCAAATGGTAACGACAGGTGAAGCCAGTGGCAGCCTGCCAAAGATCATGCAACGTGTGTCTAGCTATTATGAACGGCAGCTTGAACAACGTTTGGAGACACTCGCAAAAACAGCCGAGCCTTTAATGTTGTTGGTGATGGGGGTTGTAGTTGGGTTGCTGGTGAGCTCGTTAATTTTACCTATCTTTAAATTGTCCAAAGCAGTGGGTTAGAACATTTAAAATGTGAATCCATTTACTTTGCAAAATTGATATATGGACTATTCTTTAAAGAGAAAATGGAAATAAGTATTTGCTAAATATTTGCCATGGCTTCTTCAGGAAGCGGCAGGGAATGCAGCCAAAAATATTCTAAAAAAGTTGAATGGAGAACGTTATGAACAAACAGAAGCCGCTAATTCAAAAGGGTTTTACCCTGGTTGAGTTATTAATTGTGGTTATCATTTTAGCTATTCTGGCGGCGATTGTTGTGCCTCAGTTCGCTTCATCGACTGACGATGCAAAAGATTCCGCGCTTGATTCCAATCTAGCAAATTTGCGTGCGGCTATAGATCTGTATTACCAGCAGCATGGTAAATATCCCAGTGCGGTAGCTGCTACTGGTGGCACATGTGTTGCAGGCGGGGCTGTTGGCACGGGAGCAATAAATACCGATAGAGCATTTAAAGACCAATTGGCTTTTTATACTAATGCGGCCGGACAAAGCTGTACGATTCAAGGTGACGACGGGACACCTGCGACTTACTTCCCGTATGGTCCATATTTGAAGAAAGACACTTTGCCGAAAAACACCATGACTGATGCTGAACTATTAACTATTGTGACCGTAGGAAACTTACAACTAGCGGGCACGGCCGCACCAGCAGTAGGGAAAGGCTGGAGATTTGATAATAAGTCTGGCAAGTTCGTTGCTGATCATGCGGATTACGATGATAGATAAGTCCTTTGATTAAGGGGCCATAGCTTGATTAAAGGATCGGGGGTTACGTTCTTTTAAGTAACATCATCCTGCAAATACGAAGGGTTGTCGCAGCTGCGACAACCCTTTTTTTATGTGCCGGATATGGTTCTATCTCAACTACGCAAGTGGCGATAGATAACCTGAAATTGAAGTTTCTCTACAGGTATGGCGGGCAAAAGCAGATTGGAAGGGTTCACCAAGTGGCTTAGGGAGCAGTTGCGGCGGTGAAAACTGAAAGTAACTGAGCGCAGATACTCACCAGCTAATCAGAAATCGTCCAGGCGGTGATCAACACTGGCTAGTAGTAGAGACGGCTTCTCTCTTACACCCAATGCCATGCTTGGCAACATGGGCGATCAATACGGCGGGCAAAACTGATATTACGCCCCAACAATGCCAGCAGCATGGCCTCGCCCCGGCGGGTTTTATTCCAGCATCTTATCCCGGGAAGTGTGCTGCAGCTCGACTCGAGAGAAACTAGCAGCCCTTCATAAACGTAAACGTTCTGTTGCCTTTATTCCTGGCAGAGCCTGCCCCCTGAGAAGACAGGAGTCTGGATTCCGTCATAGGTTGGAAAAGGCTACGTACTAATTTGCGCAGCCACTCACGGCTACCTGCACATTATCAAACCACACCTCATCGTTATTGCCCATGCTGGATGAGGTGATAAAGCGCAAACGGGTATTGCTGGCAATAGCCGCGTTCACGACATGGCTGAAGGGCTGGTAGCTGTCATCGTTAGTGGGGCCTTCGATAACGGTCACCGTGCTCCAGCTGGAACCACCGTTATTGGACATTTCCACCCGTACAAAGTCGCTGCTGCTGTCCAGGTTTCTGCGTCGATAGTCGAAGCTCAGCTCAGCAGTGCTATAGTCAGACAAATCCGCCTCACGCCACACACCTTCCCCGCTGCTGTCATTATCCCTGACCCGCAACTGGTAATTACTGGTATCGTTCCTGACCTGCTCATCGCCACCGGTGGCGCTATTATCATCGCCGAATTCCTGCCAGTCTGTGCTCCAGCTCAGCGTACCGTCGTCATTTGCATAGGATCGCGCATTAAATTCATCGCGGAAAGTGCCGGAACAGAGGTCCACCACGGGCGGCAGCAGAATTATTACAGGACCACCTTCAGAAGCCAGTGCGGCGACTTCAGTTGCGCTCAGTGCGTAATCATAAATGCGGACATCGTCGAGCGCCCCCCCGTATAACCGATTGGCGTCAAGATCCTGTCGTGCGCCGAAATAGATATCAGTGGTTGGGTCAAAGGCATCGCCACCCCCAAAATCCGAGTTCTGCAGCACGCCATCGAGATAAACATTAGCCCCCACCCCATTTTCAACCGTTAGCGTATAGGTGTGCCAGTTGCCATCCCCGACAATACTGCTGACATCAAATTCCAGCGCGGTATTATTCAGGGGGTCATTTGTATCGCGAATCACCGTGCGCAGCATGTTGGGATCTGTGCCGTGTGAATCTTCGTTTAGAAAGACATTAAGACTGTTGACGTTGTTAATATCGCCATGGCTGTACATGTACTGGAACAGCGCGCCGGTGTTGTCGTTCACCTTGATGCCGAACGACACGGTGAAATCGGTGCCATATGCAAAGTCCGGTACTCGGACATAATCGTTGACCTCATCGAAATCCAGAGCACCATCGATTTGCCCGTTGGCATTCCACTCTGGGCCGTTGATAAGTGAGCCATCGTGACCACCTTCAGAGTCCACCGCCGTCGTGCCCGTGCTTTCATCCAGCTTCCAGTGGGCAATGGGGACGGTAACTGCGCCAGCTCCCCACTCCAGGGCGCGCTGCATGAGGGTACGGCCATCGGCGTTAAGGTTGTTGATATCGAAGTCATCTCCACCCCAGGGCAGTTGCACCCGGCGGCCAGCAGCGTTGCCGCCGCCATACATGAATCCGCTGGTCTCCAGCGTCACTAGGCCAAAGCCCGAGGTAGTGCTCGCCAGCTGCCCCAGATCAGGAGCAAGCGTGCCGGTCACGTAAGCTAAAGATTCGGAAGTGGAAGCGATCGTTAATATGCCGAGTGGGAATGGCGAGGTGATGTAGTGCGTGTTGTCATTAACTTCGATCTGCGTGCCCGATTCCCAGCCGATACTTTGTGATAAGCCAAATTCATCGGACAAATTGTCTTCTTCGGTGACGACACCGATAGTGGCGTTAACCAGTTTGATATTTAAATCGCCGGATGAAATATCCTCGGTAATAAACACCACATCGTTAGCTGCCACCGCAGTATCAAAAGCTGCCTGGGAGTCATTCACGGCGATGATATTGACGCTATACCCCCAGGATTCAATCAGGTCTTTCTTTCGCGTTTCCTGAAGTGTGAGGGCACTGGGGTCCACCACCACCAGCAACAGGTTTAGTGTGCCGCTGTCCAGCGTGCCACTGCCGACGCCGATATGGGCAGAGATAATATTCTCACCGTCAGAGAACAAGCCTTCACTAAAGTAAAGTGCAGCCATTTTGGTGACCGGATCGTAGTCTACCAAGTCACCGTTCTTGAAGCTCAGGCCGCCGAGACTGTCATCATCATCGGTGGAAAGCAGGATATGGCCGTTATCGAGCAGGTGCACTGCGTCGATGCCAGAACTGAGCGTCGTCGCGTTGCCATCGAAAAACAGGGTCGCCGTGCCGGTGGCAGAGTCGTATTCCACCAGGTCCTTGTTGGTGAAGCTCAAGCCACCAAGGTTTGCATCTGACTCGGTGGATAAGAGGAGGTGGCCGTTACTCATCAGGTACACCGACACGATGTCCTCGTCCGAGCCGAACGCACTTTCATTGAAGACCAGACTGGCAGTTCCCGTAGCCGGGTCATAGTCTACTAGGCTACCGTTCTGGAACTTCTGACCACCCAGTATGCCATCTTCCTTGATCGACAGCAGGATATGACCGTTGGCGAGAATGTGTACGGCGTTGATATCCGAATTCAGAGTCGTGAGGCTGCCATCGAAGAACAGGCTCGCTGTGTCGGCATCCGGGGCGTAGTCGACGATATCGATGTAGGTAAAGCTCAAACCGCCAAGGGTGGCATCGGTGGCGGTAGACAGAATGATGCGAGGAACAACCACGGGGCCGGTGTTGTCGGTGCCCCACTGCAACGCTCGCTGCAGGATCAGCCGGCCATTGCCGTTGAAATGGGTGAGATCAATACTGGTGCCGCCGTTCGGCAGCATCACGCGCCGGCCCGCCGCAGTGCCGCCACTGGTGGTCTGCATACCCTGATCGAGCACCACCAGGCTGCCGGCGCCACCCCAATCTGCCAGGGTCTGTAGCCCGGGGGCCGGAGTACCCGCCACGGTCAGGCCTTCCATGGCTGCCGAGTAGATGTTCAAGGGACCGCTGGCGAACGGCAGTGTGATGTAGTGGCTGTTGTCGCTGATGTTGATCGTGGTGCCTACCGGCGCGGCACTGCTCGAGGCGATGCCAAGCTCGTCGTTAAGGGCGCCCAGCTCGTTGACCACACCTATGGAGGCATCGGTGAGCTTGGTGCCGATGTCGGCCGCGTTCGCCGTTGCGGGGACATACACGACATCGTAATTCGCCATCTTGGAGTTGTAGTTAGACTGGCTGTTTTTTTGCCAGTATGGGTCCACGACATAGCCCCAGGACTCGAGCAACTCGATTCTCAGTACCTCTTCGGGAGTAGGGTTGCTCGAGGAACTTGCCGGCATCAGCACATTGCCGGAGCCCTGGGGTGTCAGGCAGGCGCTGCCGCATTCGCAGGTATAGCTCACACTAAGACTGGGACGTCTGTTGAAGACCGCCTGATCACTTGTATAGAATCGATGGCCAGCCATTTCGGGAATTGCGGCGATCAGCGCGACACCGTGGTTCGGGTAGCTGTTGTCAACCCAGCCTTGCGCCAGGGGCGTGATGTTCCATTCATAGCGCTGGTTGCCCGGGCCGACCGGCGTCGTCGTAACTGCAACGGCATCGAAATCACCGCCGGCCGTGTCCCAGTTCGTGCCGGCTTCCCGCTCGTTCCATGTCACCGAGTCTTCGCTCCAGGGGTTGCTGATGCGATGTGCTGACACCGGTTGGTTCGCCCCGGTGCCACTCTGGCGACTCAGGGACAGAGTGGCCTCCAGGATTTTTGCGCCGGCCGGTATCGCGCCCATGTTGAAGCGCAGCAACGAACGCGTCGTATCGTTGCTCATGGACGAAACCCAGGTTTCTGCCGCGTCGCCGTAGTTGTTGTTCGGTGACATGTCCCAAATTTCGGCGTCATTGCTCTCGGCCGCACCCGGGGTCAAGGTGTGAATAGCAGGCGGCTGATACGCAGCGGTCAGGAGGCGACTGAGGGTGCGTGTCACACCACTGTCCAAGGTGCCGGTGACTTGAATGGACGCTGGCGAGGCCGGGCCGTTGCCGACGATCACTTCCAGCTTGGGTTGCTCGCTTGCCGCCCCCTCACGGCTGATGTATTCGGCATGGGTGCCTTCGCCGACGGGGATCAGCATCACGCCATAGTTGGGCTGGCCATTGACCCAACCCTGCACTTGGGCGGTGAGATTAACCTTTACCCAATTATCACCCGCAGCAGGCTGGGCCGGAATGGTATTTAGCACAGTGTTGTCGTAGTTGCTGGCCATGCTATCCCAGGTGGCGCCGGTCTCGGTCCAGTCCGCGGTGGCCTGGTGCACGGTGACGGGGCCCTCCGGGTGTCCCTTGCCCCCTTTGACATAGAGCCAGGCCGTTGCCGAATTAATTTGTGCGCCTGCCGGTAACGCTGCAAGGTCGAAGCGAAGCACCGCATATTCCAGATTGCCCAACTCCTTGCGCAGGTGGTTAGTAACGGCGGTGCCGTTGTTATTAGTGGTAATGTCACTACGAAACCAGGCGTCTTGATCTGCGGATAGGCTATAGGCAGTGGAGGTGCCACCGGTGGTGACCGTAGCGCTGTAATTATTGCCGTTCGAACCGAAGGGCACCGACGTCATGCTCATATCACCACCACAGGCGCTGTTCTGTGCACCCCAAACCGCATGTTGCATGCCAGCACTGGCGAGATACTCCGCCCTGGTTGCTTCGGCTTCACCGCTGCCAGCTCCAACCTCAAGCGCACTCTGGTTGTTGAGCATAAAGGCGATCACGGCCATCAGCGTAAGAGTCAGTACCACCGGCAAGAGCACAAAGCCGCTTTGCGTACGTTTGGTCGTGATGATAGTGCGTACGGAGATCACGGAGATCACAATGCCCCCCCGATGCGCACTAGGGAATGTAGGCTGACCGTCTCATCGGTGATCGGGCTGGTCAGTTCCAGGGTCAGGTCTACCAGCTGTACACCGCTGCCATTAGAAGGGACGCGCTCTACCCGAAAGCGAGTGACGTTGTCGGCAATCGGTTGGGCAACAAAGTCTGCACCGGTCACACTGCCACTGCTGTTTTCATCCCATGGCACCGGCGTGCGCTGCATCAACGAGCCGTTATCCAGATAGAAGACCACCGGGTCGTACCAGTCCTCGTCGCTGCTGCCATCTTCATCATCGTCGGCGGCTGCACCTTCATCCAATCCACCATCCGCATCGTCGTCCACCCCACAGACGCCCGCACAACCATCGCCATTGTTATCTGCCCCGGGGTCCTCACCAATGATGCCGTCGTTATCATCATCCAGCCCGTTGATAGCATCCTCGTTCGCCGCCATGTCTGCGCTTTCATCATCATCGGAATTGGGAGAAAGGAAAAAATCCTTGATGCCGTTACCATCATCATCAATATCCCTGATACCGGGTTTGCCGTCATTACTGGTATCGGCAGGCAGGTCCTCATCGAAACGGCTATCGCTGTCATTGTCAGCATCGGCAATGCCATCGCCATCAAGGTCAAAATAGCCGGGCATTGTCACTGCCAGTACCGCGCTGGCTAATAAACTGCCGGTTGGCGGCGCAGATGGCGGTTCGGTTTGTTCGCGAATATTTTCGATAAGTGTTGTGGTCGGTAGGTCTGCCAGCGGCAACAATAATAAACGACTTCGACTCACCGCCCGCGTCATTTGCTCCATGGCGAAGCGCGCTTCTCTGGTGAGCTTGTTCTTTTCACTGACGATATCGTGGGTGTTCAGAACCTGACCGATTACACCATCCAGTCCGGCGATTATCACTGCCGCCAGCATAAGAGATACCAGCATTTCAATGAGGGTAAAACCCTGTTGGGCTACCTTAGTCATATTGGCTGACCAGGCTTTCGATGAACTGCTTTGTTCCGGCGATCTCGATGCGCACCCAGATTAAGCCGTCATCAACGCCGGTAAAAAAATCGTTGTCGGTATCGGCGTTATCGGCATCGTAACGGGACAGAAAGACCAGCCGCCGGTCCGTCGATCCTCCGGCATCAGAATAGGCGGTAGCCGTGCTCGGATCAGCCACCGTCTGGGCTTCGTCATCCAGTGCGACGAAAGGTTCGGCCAGTACTTCCTCCAGCTTACCAGTTAAGTGGTAATGCTGGCCTGCTTGGGAACGGTGTATATCCGCGCCTTGTATCCCTGGTGCCAAGGCTTCAATGGCCGGCACCAGAGCAACGGCGATCAGTACGGTGGCGACCAGCACCTCCACGTAGCTGAAACCCGTCATGCAGCGGCTGTTTGCTGAAACGAAGGTCATTGAACAGTTACCCGGCCAGTGATGCCATGCAGTGTCACCACACGGCTATGGGTACCCAGGGAAAGCGTGACATCAAACTGCTCAAGCAGAATATTTTCTGGGTCAGCACACCAGGGCGTGCCATTGGCATCAAAATAAATATTGCCGGTTTGATTACAGGCACCCTTAAACAAGGTAACCCGATTGACATCACTTGCGTCTGCAAAGGCATGTTTATCCAGTTCGATATCATAGAGTTGCTTGCTAACCGGGTGGTACACGTCATACACCCGGGTGGGTGGTGAGGTGCCCATATCCGCACGAAACACGCGGATTCGTTGCTGACTAGATTGTTGTCGAAAGCCACGTGGTGCACCGGTGCGCAGGGATTCACTGCGTGCGAAGCGCATGGCGTCAGCTACTTCTTGCGAGGCTAGATCTAACTTATAGGTCTCATCGCTGGATAAATCAGGCATAGCCACAACGGCAACGATTGACAATATGAGCGTAACGATCACAAGTTCAACTAGGGAAAATCCCTGGCTGCGTGTAAAAGCTGTCATTTTGTTCATCGTAGAATGATATGATCCAGTGGGTTTCTGTGCGAATGGCAACGGGGCCGTTGTTATTAAATATAGTAGAAAATAGGACTTGGGGTGCCAGAATTATGATTTAGAGCAGCATGGCGTACTGGACCGGCTACGTGGTTCTATTTTGGTAAGTTTAGGGTTTATATTTTGGAAAAGTGAATAAGCGGGAAAACGACGTTTTTTGCAGTGAAAATTGCGCTTTCACACCGTGCCTGACAGAAAAATCAGCATAGAACTGAGTTTGAGCTAGACTTAGTTAAATGTTTAAAGGCAAGCATATGGCAATAAAAAACGTGTTGCAGAGGTTTACACCGCTTTGGAATGTCACCGGTTTTGAGCAGGACGAGCTGCGGGCCTATTCCAATGACAAAATGGTGGCTGAGGCCCGCCGGGGGCTGTTAGCGCTATGTGTTTTGTTTGCGGCAATATTGGTGATTGAAGCGTGGTTTTATTACGCGGTGTTAGCCGATACAACCTGTCTTTATACGTGCATATTGTTAGCCCTATTGGTTATCCATATAGGTATTTCCTGTCGCTCCATTACAGAATTGAAATCTCTCCACCTAATGGGTATGACTATTTTGGTGGTTAGCGGAACAGCTTTTATTTTATTGGCTCAACAGGCAGGTAACTTTAATTCAATTCAGTTTGTCAGTATTGCGATGCTGTTTATGCTCGTGCCAGTTGTGCCTTGGGGGTTGCGCGAGGGGTTGAGTATTACCGGTATTATTTATGGGACTTTCACCCTGTCAACCTGGGGTATGCAGAGCCGCTTTGAAGCATCCAACCTCTGGACATTGCAGTTCATCATGATAGGGGCAGGTATTATCAGCCTAGTGCTGGTAGCGCGTAACGCAGGGATTCGTAAAGCTGATATAAAAAGGCAGTTCGATCTGGAACAGGCTCACAACCGAATTATGGTGTTATCCAATAAAGATCCGTTAACGGGCGCCTGGAATCGTCGTTTTTTTTCCGAACAGTTCTCACAATATATACAGCGATGGCAAGAAGAGGAGGTGCCCCTTTATTTTGCCTGTATTGATATTGATGACTTTAAACCGCTCAATGATACTTATGGCCATACTTTTGGTGATGAGGTATTAAAGTGTTTGGTTGAGACTTTTCAATTTGCACTGGGTGACAAGGGGGTACTTGCTCGAATTGGTGGCGACGAGTTCGTGCTTTTATTCCGGGATATCCCCCCTGAGAAATTATTTGCATCGCTTTTTAAACAATTCAATGAACATGTCGATGAGAAGTCTCATCAATCACATCAAAATATCAGCTTTAGTGCGGGTGTGATTGCGGTTGAATCATCGGTTGCTATCACTCGTGAAGAGTTATACTCGCAAGGGGATGTTGCGCTTTATAAAGCAAAAGACTTAAAAGAAGTAAAAGAAGTAAAAGAAGTAAAAGAAGTAAAAGATAGTAACGACGCTCCCAATGTTGTTATTTTCCCTGTGGCTGAAACTACGCATGCGGCAGCCTTTAAGCGGGTAAGCAATGCTACTGGAAGCGATTACATTGATGGGGCTGTGACTTCATCATGATGACTCTGGAAGAGCTTGCAAAAAAAACCACTGAACTGTTTAGCTTGCCCAATGTTTATCTTCTTGTCAGGGATGTTGTTCAGGATCCTGATTCCAGCATGAATGATCTTACGGATGTACTACAAAACGACCCAGGGTTGATTGCGCGTTTGCTCAGAATTGCTAATAGCAGCTTTTTTGGCTTCCCTGCCCGTGTTGAAACCCTTTCCAGAGCGGTTAATTTAATTGGGCAGCAACAGATTCATGACTTGGTACTTGCCACCAGTATCACACGCGCCTTTAAAGGTATGTCGAATGATGTGATGAATATGGGGATATTTTGGTCAGCCAGTGTTGAGCGCGCCATCAGCTCTCGTCTGCTGGCAAACCACTGTAATGTTCTTGATAGCGAACGTATCTTTGTGGAAGGGCTGTTATTGGATATTGGACACCTCGCACTTTATCAGAGCGCACCTGATGAGGCGCAGCAGGCTTTACATATGTCTAGAGAGCAAAGTAAGCCCCTATATCAGATGGAGCGAGAACTGATTGGTTTTGATTATGCAGAATTAGGCTTCATGTTAGCTCAAAATTGGAGTCTGCCGATGAGTTTGCAGTCTGTGATCCGTTATCATAACGAGCCGGCAAAGGCTGAGGGATTTCAACTAGAAGCGTCGATTGCCCACATTGCTCATGTATTGACCGGAGCGTATTCAAACGAACAAATCCTTAATGAATGTGAATCACGGGTTGCACCTATAGCCTGGCAGATGGCAACTCTTACCCCCGAGAGCTGTTTGATGATTAAAGGGCAAGCTGTCGCCGGTGTTGCAGAAGTTGTAGAGTTGCTTCTGCCCCGGGGCAAAGTGGCCTGATTTCAACACCCCCTTCAATTTATACTTCTTATTTCCCCCGTTCTTCGAACGATTCTTTCTGCTAACTTTGCTCACAAGTATTGCCGGTAATGAAGTTTGTCGTGCGCCATAATTGTGCAGTTTTAATATTAGCGACTAGACTTAAAAATAATAAAAACAAAGAGTTCTAGTCCTTTTTTTTGGTGGGACATATATGCAATATCTTCAATTAGCGAAGAGCTGATGGAGATGTTGTGATGCAGAAAAATTGTCTATAGGTGTCAGGAAATATGCGGATATTTGAGGGGTTGTCCAAGTTTAGGCAAACCACTACCAAGCTCAGATACAGCGCCATAGGCATTGAATTTGGACAGGAAGAAATAAATTTGGTGCAGTTGCGCGCCGATGACGAAAAAACCATCGAGCTCTGTACTTTCGCTTCTATCGAATACCCGGTGGAGCGAGACTTATTTCTTGATTCGTTCAGTAAAATCAAAGCGCATATTTTGCCTGTTCTCAAAGAAAAAGGTTTTCATGGCCGAAGGATTGTGACGGTCTTGCCTTCGAATCATTTGAAGATAATGTCCCTTAGTTATCACGTGAAACCGGGGCAAAGTCATGATCATGCGATTGCTCACTTGGTTGAAGATCGGGTCGAAGGCAGCATCAACGATTATGTTGTTGATTATCTGCCAGTACGTAAGTCTGAAAGCACTCAAAACCACCTTGCTGTTGTTGCCGTTTCACGTAGGGAATATGTTGTTAAGTTTCTTGATAATCTGCGAAGAGCGGGTTTGTCGGTCGATGCCTTGGATATAGGGCCTGCTGCTATTAAACGGTTGGTGTCCGTTATGCATGAGCAGAAAGAGGGCGAGATTGTTCTGGCGATCAATTTGGGTTACCAGTTTAGCTACCTTTCAATGATTTCTGGCCGCCGTTTATTATTTGATGATGAGGTACGGTTTGGTGAGGCTGAGCTCGTACAGAAGGTGGCGGACGAATTGCAGCTTGAACCATCAATGGCCAGAGCTCAGCTTTACTTACATGGGTTAGGTCAAGATGTTGGCGCTGGAAATAAGGGCGGCAATATTGACGAGCAGATTAGCATTACACTGTTGGAAATACTTCGCCCCAGTTTTGTGAAACTGGCTGAGCATGTTCGTCGCGCGCAAACATTTGCAGCTTCGGAAGCTCGAGGTGAGACGGTGAAAAGCGTTTATCTGGTAGGCGGTGTTGCGCGTTGGCGTGGCGCACAAAAACTGATGGCTGGTTTATTGGATATGCCCGTGCATGTTATCCCTGACCCTCTGGCAACATTTAAGCGAAACGGATCAAGTGAAGAGCCTGTAGTTGGGTGTGCGGAGCTGGCTGTGGCAACTGGGCTGGCTTTACGAGGTATCGTATAGATATGCCTGACATTGATTTAATCCCAAATAATTACCGTTATTGGCTTTGGCAGTTACGATTGCTAAAAGGCGTGGCTATAACCATTGTTTTATTGGTTGTTATTGCTGTGGCAGGTTATGGCGGGGTTACTTATTTAGTCAAAGAAAAAAAATTGGAGTTAGCACAATTACAAAAAGAAAAAGCTATTTCCACCTTTCAGCGTGAAAGCTGGCAACAGCTAAATGATCAAAAGACCGAGCTGGAGCGTCAATGGGGCCTGTTAAACGGTCTGCGCGGCGGTACGACGGTGCGAGATATCCTGATGATGATTGATCGAGCTATTGTTGCTGGCGAGCTATGGTTTGTAGATTGGCAGTTCGCTCGGTCGGGTGTTGCTGTTGCTGCGCACGAGCAAACACAGGAGCGAGGATATTTTATCGTTGTTCCTCGTGATCGTGCTGATAGCCACGAGGGAGAGGCATGGGAAATTCAGACTCACTTGAAGATCAGGGGCAGGGCGCTGAACCATGCTGCGTTATCAAGTTTTGTTAGTCGTCTCCTTGAACAGCCTAAAATTTTTGATGTACGTATCCTGCAAACGACTCAGGCGCGTAATGGTAATGTCAGTGTTGTTGAGTTTGAGCTGGCTATCATGGTGCTCAATTTGAAGAGAGCAGCATGATGCAGGCGTATTTAGCGCAAATAGAAAGTAAGAATCTGAAAATTATTTTAGGTTTACTTGTGTTTCTGGTTGTTGCTGCTCTACATAGCTACCTTATTTGGCCGAACGTCAAAGAGTATCGGGAACTCAAAGAGTCCCACCATCTGTTGCAGTCAGCTGTTTCCAATGACGGTAATCTGCAACAGGACCTAGATAAAATAAGTGCTCAGGTTAAGGCGCTGAAAAAAAGTTTGCATGGCGACATGGCAAACTTGCCTCAAAAGCAGTTTGAATCCTACATCGTTGGCCAGCTACAAAGTATTGCCTGGAAAAATGGTATTGAGCTTGTTGGTGTAAAACCTAAAAAAGGTGAGCGTGTCGATCAGTTTCGAGAAATATTATTCGATATTGATATACGTGGTAATTATTTCCATATCTTTGACCTGTTTTCAGATATTGGTGACTCTTTGGGGTTTGTGGTCATCAAGCGGTGTGTGATGAAGCCCGGTAATACTATCAATGACAGTCAGTCATTACAGGTGCAAGTGACCATTGCCTCCTACAGGATTGAAGCATGACATACTCGCGTCCAATTAATCGTTTTCTGCGGGTTGCGTTATGGCTTTGGTTGTCGATGTCCTGGGGTAGTCAGTGTTTGGCAATGGAAGCGGCTACATCAGAGCTACAAAGGGGGCATCCGCACCTAAAAAATAACCCTTTTCAAGCGCCGAGTTTAGCTAGCAATGCTGCCGCCAATAACTTAGTAACCGCTGCGGTATCAGGAGATGGGCTCGATTTGCGTGGAATCTTGATGTCACCAAACAACCCCATGGTTAATGTTAATGGTGAGATTTTGGTTGTGGGTGATGTTATTGACGGCTATCGCTTACTGGATGTGACTGAAAAAAACGCAGTGTTCGAAAAACAGGAAAACCGTATCACATTAGAGTTATTAACTGAGCTCCCTTTGTGATTTGGAAGAAGCTTTGTCGATTTTATAAAGAGCTGACTATGATAAAAACAATAAAAATAAGTTTCGCAACGATGCTGCTGTCATTTATGCCTTTGCTAATGAGTGTTAGTTATGCAGATACGGCTAGCGGAGCCGTAAAGGGCGGCGAGAAAATCTCACTTTCATTGCGTGATGTTGAAATATCAGAAGCTATGCAGATGCTGTCACGCCAGCAACGGGTGAATATTCTGTTATCTGAAGGGGTGAGTGGCGAGATTTCAGTTAATTTGTATGGAATACCTCTAAGAGAGGCTATCAGAGCTATCGCAAATGCTGCCGGCTATGAGGTTGAAAAGCGAGGTGTTAATTATTTTGTAATAGATCGGGATGACGTGGGTAGTTATGTTGATAGCGGCACAACGCAAGTGCGGACATTCCGCTTGCGTTATGCCAATGCTGAAGATGTTAAGGGAATACTAGAAGAGTACGTTTCCGACTATGGAGCTATTACTGTGCTCAAGGAAAGAAATATCATTGTGGTGGAAGACACGCCGGAGTTTCTGCAGCGTATAAAAAGTCTTGTTAGACAATTGGATTTCCGTCCAAAACAGATTCTGATTGAGGCAAAGATCTTGGAAGTTACTCTGGATGACTCTGAAGCCTATGGTATTGAATGGTCTAAAATGTTCACCAGCGGGAGTGCTTCAGGGACAATTAGCCGCGGTATCCCGGCAAAAAACCTTAACGGTCTATTTCTGGAAGTTGTCGATGGTGACTTACAGGTTTTTCTTGATTTGTTGCAGACTGAGGGGCGAACTCGGACTCTCTCCACACCAAAACTATTAACGGTAGAAAACAAAACGGCATCTGTTATTGTCGGCGACCGGTTAGGCTACGTGAATACGGTTACGATAAATCAGGTGACCACTGAAAATACGGAATTTCTTGAGTCAGGTGTCATTCTGGAGGTTACGCCATCGGTGGATGAATTGGGCAGAGTATTGCTTAAGGTTCATCCTGAGGTGAGTACAGGTACAGTGACAGATGGTATCCCGTCACAAACAACCACAGCCGTTGATACGCATTTGTTAGTGCCTGATGGGGCAACTTCTTTTATCGGTGGTTTAATAAAAACTCAAATATTTAATGATCACACCGGAGTGCCGGTTTTAAGTAAAGTGCCGCTGTTGGGTAGACTTTTTTCGAGAGAGGAAAATCGAAAAATCAATACTGAAATTATTGTTATGATTACGCCAACTGTCGTTGATCCTGGTGAGGAGTTCTGGCAAAGGAAAGAGTCGGATAAGGTTGGGAGCTTTCAGGAGGAGTTTCCTGATGAATAAATAAGGTGCGGCTCAAACACTAGCGTTGATTGCCTGTTGCGGGAATATTTTTTAGCGGAGTAATTTTATAATTTCGTCGAATGACGTGTCGCAACGCAAAAATAAGTCCTTAATGTTTTTTTGATCGATCTGTGAATGTATAGCTACTTGCCAATTAAGGTAGTCCTCAATATATTTTTTGAATTTTATTAGTACCTTAGTGTGCTCTTCCGTATATGGGTTTTCTTTTGAATCCAGTATGCACAGCGTTCCAAAAACCTCGTCATTTGGCCAAAGAAGAGGGAAACCATAATATGAAATCATTCCCAACTTAATGTCTGGATTTTTATCCCACTCTTTATCTTTTAACGCATTCGGAATTAAAACACTCGACTTGGTTTTAACTACTCTTTCACAATAAAGACCACTCTCAAATAACACCTCTGAATCTCCAGCGGCATAGGGGTTCCCTTTAGATTCGCTAGAAAGAAAAACTTCTATATCGTTTGAATCAACCTTCATGATTAAAGCGGTAGGAACGGCGCACTTTATAGTAGAAAAATTTAATAAGGATTGCCATGTCTTTAAAGAGTCATCTGATATATTTATTTTGGACAAGTCCATACAAACGCTCTCATTAAAATATGCTTGTGGTTTCCGAAAATAAAAGTAACTTCTAAAAGGTAAAGACTAGCTAATTTAGTCCGGCTATTTACTCGGCAAGGAAAATAGCTTCAATAAACTATAAGCAGCGGCTCTAGTGGTCAAGTGAATTTTACCGTTACATGTTTGTATAAATAGGGCTTATTACAAAGCCCGACCACAACACCAGCCGCTGGCCCAAGCCCATTGGAAATTGAAACCGCCGAGGTGGCCGGTCACATCGAGAACTTCACCGATAAAGTACAGGCCCTTCACATTTTTAGTTTCAAAGGTTTTTGAGCTAATTTCGTTGGTATCAACCCCACCTAAGGTTACTTCGGCTTTTTTGTAGCCTTCGGTACCGCTGGGGATAAATTGCCAGTTTTGAAACAGCAGGGCGATGTGCTCCAGTTCGCTGTGTTTGTAGGTTTGCAGCGTTCGCTGGGTGTCCACTTCATGGCAGAAGCTG
>Ga0105355_10001828_pt1 | contig 19472 bp, 15 predicted proteins | sample GOMGulsemesocosm_2_FD_83508 | JGI IMG/M metagenome (GOLD analysis project Ga0105355, IMG submission 83508) | Methane-oxidizing microbial communities from mesocosms in the Gulf of Mexico - GOM9C Gulf of Mexico | ecosystem: Environmental > Aquatic > Marine > Cold seeps | place: Gulf of Mexico... | reverse complement strand
GATAGCAAGCTACAGTCACGCTGGTCCAATTCCTTGGGGTCGTTCACATTTCCATGGTGACGGCTTGTAACTAAGGTGGCTAAACTCGATGGTTCTGGCCGGAACGGAATTATATAGAGATCTCGGTCACATTAATAACATTTACTTCATTTATATTTTAAATATTCAAATAATGATTAAAAATTAAACTTAATAATTATAATTTAAACTACAAATGTAGTCACTAACCTATACATTCAAATTGGCAACCCACTCGTTAACGACCATACTCAAATGAATGAAAGACAAGATTAATTTATCGAATAACATAACAAAAACTTGCTGACATGACGCTTCACTTAACAACCAGAATAGGAACGCCGATGCCAAACGCCTACTCGTCACTAAATTTCGCCCTTGGTGAAACCATAGATCTACTACGCGACAGCGTTACCGCCTTTGCCAGTGACGAAATAGCACCACGCGCTGCACAAATAGATCGCGACAATCTGTTTCCAGCGGATATGTGGCAAAAGTTCGGTGACATGGGGTTATTAGGTATCACCATCAGCGAAGAATATGGCGGCGTTGATATGAGTTACCTTGCGCACGTTATTGCCATGCAGGAAATAAGTCGTGCTTCAGCCTCGGTTGGGCTTAGCTATGGCGCGCATTCAAATTTGTGTGTTAATCAAATTTATCGACATGGCAACGAACAACAAAAACAGCAATATCTGCCCAAGCTCATTAGTGGCGAACACGTGGGTGCACTCGCCATGACGGAGCCCAACGCCGGTTCTGACGTGGTATCAATGAAATTGAGTGCGGTTTTAGACGGTGACAACTACATATTAAATGGCAATAAAATGTGGATCACTAATGGTCCCGAAGCCAGCACCTATATTGTTTACGCCAAAACAGCCCCGGAATTAAACAGTCACGGTATTACTGCTTTTATTGTTGAACGCGGCTTTGCTGGATTTAGCCAAGCACAAAAACTGGATAAATTAGGTATGCGCGGTTCCAATACTTGCGAATTAGTATTTCAACATTGCCGAGTACCAAAAACCAATATCCTTGGCACACTCAATCAGGGCGTCCAAGTACTCATGAGCGGACTTGATTACGAACGCCTTGTGCTAACCGGAGGGCCGTTGGGGATCATGGATGCCTGCATGGATCTTGTCGTGCCTTATATCCACCAGCGTAAGCAGTTCGGTAAAGCCATTGGTGAATTTCAACTTGTGCAAGCCAAAATTGCCGATATGTATAGTCAGATGAACGCCGCTAAATGTTATACCTATACGGTTGCCCGCGCTTGTGACAATGGTGAAGCCAGCCGTAAGGATTGTGCAGGCGTGATCCTATATTGCGCCGAGCTGGCCACAAAAATGGCACTGGATACTATCCAATTATTGGGCGGAAATGGTTACAGTAATGAATATCCCGCCGGTCGCTTACTCCGAGATGCCAAACTTTATGAGATTGGCGCTGGCACATCAGAAATGCGCCGTATGCTGATAGGACGAGAACTGTTTAATGAATCAGGAGCGTAACAAGCATGGCTAAAATAGGCTCTACACTCAATATCAAGCACCCTACTTTTGTAGCAAAACAACAAGCTATGCAAGATCTTGTTCAACAACTCGAAACTAATATTGAACAAGTAAAGCAAGGGGGTGGCGAAATAGCACAACAACGCCATTTAGCCCGTGGCAAAATGTTGGCCCGTGAACGTATTGATGCTCTATTAGATCCCGGTTCGCCCTTATTAGAGCTCGGGCAATTTGCGGCTTGGCAATACTATCCTGATGCAGTGCCCGCTGCAGGTGTCGTGGCGGGTATTGGCCGCGTTAATGGCATCGAATGCATGATCATCGCCAATGACGCCACAGTGAAAGGCGGCACGTATTACCCATTAACCGTGAAAAAGCACTTACGCGCGCAAGAGATTGCCGAGCGTTGCTGCTTACCCTGTATCTATTTGGTTGATTCTGGTGGCGCCTTTTTACCGCAGCAAGATGAAGTATTTCCCGACCGCGACCACTTTGGCCGCATCTTCTTTAATCAAGCCAATATGTCCGCCAAAGGCATTCCACAAATCGCCTCGGTCATGGGCTTATGTACCGCAGGTGGCGCTTACGTTCCCGCCATGGCAGATGAATCAATCATTGTAAAACAACAAGGTACTATCTTCTTAGCCGGCCCACCATTGGTCAAAGCGGCTACAGGAGAGGAGGTCAGCGCAGAAGAACTCGGTGGCGCAGATGTACATTGTAAGACCTCAGGGGTTGCAGACCATTACGCCCAAGATGACGCCCATGCATTACAGCTTGTTCGCCAAGCCATTGCTAACATTAATCACGTTAAACGGCCTGATTTAACTGTGTATCCCAGTGCCCCACCACTATTTGACAGCCTAGAGTTATACGGAATTGTTGGCACAGACTTGAAAAAACAGTTCGATGTGAAAGAAGTCATCGCCCGTATTGTTGATCGCTCTGAATTGGATGAATTTAAACAGTACTACGGCACAACGCTGGTTTGCGGCTTTGCTCGAATTCACGGCTATCCTGTCGGTATCATCGCCAATAATGGCATCTTATTCTCAGAATCGGCGCAAAAAGGCGCGCATTTTATTCAGCTGTGTTGCAAGCGTAAGATCCCATTAGTATTCCTGCAAAATATCACTGGTTTTATGGTGGGAAAAAAGTACGAAGCAGAAGGCATAGCAAAACACGGGGCAAAAATGGTTGCCGCTGTAGCTTGCGCCCAAGTGCCTAAATTTACTGTTATTATTGGCGGCAGTTATGGTGCTGGTAATTATGGCATGTGCGGCCGCGCATACGATCCCACCTTGTTATGGATATGGCCAAATGCCAGAATTTCTGTCATGGGCGGCGAGCAAGCAGCCAGTGTACTCAGTCAAGTCAAGAAAGACGGTTTAGCACGTAACAATAAAACCATGACAACTGCAGAAGAAGCTGAATTCAAAGCGCCTATTATTAAACAGTATGAAACCCAAGGCGATCCTTACTATGCCAGTGCGCGATTATGGGATGACGGAATTATCGACCCGATACAAACGCGACAAATACTTGGCTTAGCTATTTCAGCCGCACTTAATGCGCCGATTGCAGATACCCAATTTGGTATTTTTAGAATGTAACTGTCCTAATATTTTAAAACCTAAAACACACCTAATACCACAGCTAGGATCGGTTTAATGACACATAATTCAGACAAGTTAAACATCATCAATGCTGAGCATTTACACACTGCAGTTGATAATCGCGGTATCGTTACCATCACATTGACGCGCCCCAAAGTACGCAATGCATTTAGTGCTGAAACAATCAATCACTTGCTTACGACCTTAGCGGTATTAAAGCATGATCCCGCGGTTCGAATATTGCTCCTCCAGGCCGAAGGTGAACATTTTTCAGCGGGCGCAGACATTAACTGGATGAAAGATATTGCCAAACTTGGGTATCAAGACAATCTCGCCGATGCCGCACAATTAGCTAAGTTGATGGACAACCTCAATCAGTTTCCAAAACCAACAATAGCGCTAATACAAGGCGCCTGTTTTGGGGGGGCTATCGGACTTGTCGCCTGCTGCGATATAGCCCTAGCGACAACCACGGCTAAATTTTGTTTAAGTGAGGTGAAGATAGGCCTTATTCCTGCGGTGATAAGTCCTTATGTGGTAGCAGCCATCGGACCACGCCAGGCTCGACGTTACTGCCTAACTGGCGAAATGTTTAGCGCAGAACAAGCGCTAGACTATGGTTTGATCCACCAGCTAGGTGATAACTTAGATACGCTCGTCACCCCCTTTACTGACGCATTGTTGGCCAATAGTCCCGCAGCCATGCAGGCCGCAAAATCATTAATTCATGGCATCACTAATCACGTAATCAATGACACATTAATCGCGGAGACAAGCCAACGGATCGCCGCAATTCGGGTATCAAGTGAAGCGCAGGAAGGCCTAGATGCATTCCTGAATAAACGCCAACCCGACTGGACCAAGGAATAAGTCTATGTCACCTCAGGTATTAGCGCATCAACCAAGACCATTTACCAAGATCCTTATCGCTAATCGCGGCGAAATAGCTTGCCGCATAATAGCAACAGCACAGCGACTTGGTATAAAGTGTGTCGCTATTTATTCTGCTGCAGACATTAACGCCCGTCATGTAAAAATAGCAGATGAAGCGTTTTATGTAGGACCCGCACCAGCGCCAGAATCTTACCTTAATAGCCAACGAATACTAACTATTGCACAACAAGCCAAGGTACAAGCCATTCACCCAGGTTATGGTTTCTTATCCGAAAATGCAGAATTCGCCCTAGCCTGTACCCAGCAAGGGTTAATCTTCATAGGCCCAAGTGCTGAAGCGATCACAACAATGGGCAGTAAAAGTGCTGCAAAAGCGATTATGGCGACCGCTGATGTCCCCCTGGTGCCCGGTTATCATGGTAAAGCCCAAGATGAAAAAACACTAAAGCACCACTCACAACAAATTGGCTATCCACAACTACTCAAAGCTGTCTATGGCGGCGGTGGTAAAGGCATGCGAGTTGTCTATCGCGCCGATGAATTTTACCAAGCACTCGCCGCAACTAAGCGCGAGGCTATGGCTAGTTTTGGCAATGACGACATGCTTATAGAACGTTATTTAACGAAAACTCGTCACGTCGAAATTCAAATATTTAGCGATAACCATGGCAACTGTATTTACTTATCCCAGCGAGATTGTTCTATTCAACGTCGTCATCAAAAAATACTGGAAGAAGCCCCAGCTCCTGCATTACCTCAGGCAACACAAATAGCCATGGGAGAAGCCGCGGTTGCTGCAGCCAAAACCATCAACTATCAAGGCGCAGGGACGGTAGAATTTTTGTATGATGAACAAGGTCAGTTCTATTTCATGGAGATGAATACCCGCTTACAAGTCGAACACCCCGTCACCGAGATGATAACAGGATTAGACTTAGTCGAATGGCAACTGCATATTGCCAACGGTGCACCATTACCACTGACCCAAACGCAAGTTAAAATCAACGGCCATGCTATTGAAGTACGTATTTATGCCGAGGACACAGAGAAGGATTTTATACCTGCCAGTGGTAATATTGCATACTTAAGCCAACCACCAGCATCTCAACATGTACGTATTGATACTGGCGTGATCCAAGGGGATGAAATTAGCCCCTATTACGATCCTATGATTGCTAAGTTAATTGTCTGGGATCATACCCGCGACCTTGCAATTGCTCGTCTACAAACCGCCTTAGCAAAGTATAAAATAGCCGGCATTAAAACGAATATTGGTTTTTTAATGCAACTGCTGCAAGTGCCCGCACTACAACAGGCAAGCCTGAACACTGACTTTTTACTGACTCACGCGGCACTATTAACACCAACACACGTCAATCTTGACTACGTGTTACTCTTAGCTGGACTCTCATTACAGTTGCAAAATGAGCCGCCATTACAGCCTTATCTCGCCAATAATAGTGGAAATAATGATCTACAATCCCCTTGGTCGCAAACAACAGGCTGGCGTTTAAATCAGTCCTCAACCAACACCGTGAAGCTAGCGACTACGCATAATGACAATAATGACCGCCAGCACTACACGCTCAGGTTGACAAAACTTACCCAAGGTTACCAAGTACAAATTAATGGCCAGCATCCACATCAACAAAAGCACTCACCACAGCACTGTTTACTAGCACATGACTTACAGCGAACAGCACTCAGTACAGGTTATATAATCAGTGGGGAACTTAATGGTGATGAACTCACTGCATTTATCGATGATCATAGAGTCAAGGCCACCGTCGTTATATCGCCGTTACACATCACAGTCTTTTATGCCGGTAACAATACCGTATTATGCCGCCAATCTGTAACTCAATCCATAGTGCAAAACCAGGCCTTACCATCTAATATTGATAATGAATTCGAAACGAGAATAACCGCACCAATGCATGGCGTGATCGTCAGCGTACTTTGCCAAGTAGGCCAAATAGTCGACGCCGGTGAACCATTAGTCGTGATGGAAGCGATGAAGATGGAATGCAATATAAACGCTCCTGTAGCAGGCACAATTACCACCGTGTTTTATCAAGAAGGTGACATGGTCGAAGATGGTGCTGAATTAATACAGTTAACCCCTTCCCTGATTCTTGATAACAAGGAGCAAGCCTAATGGCGTCTCTATTAACTGACAACGTTAACCAGATATCAGCCAAACTTAACCAATTACCAGAAAAGGTTAAAATTGTCGAAGTTGGCCCCCGCGACGGCCTGCAAAATGAAGTAGAAATAAGCCTAAGTGATAAGATTTCCCTGGTGAATATACTTAGCCATACTGGATTAACCATAATCGAATCCGGCAGTTTTGTCTCGCCTAAATGGGTGCCACAAATGGCCAACAGCGGTGAATTATTTAACCGAATCAAACGTACGCCGGGCATCACCTACTCTGCATTAACACCGAATTTAATTGGTTTAAATGCCGCCATCGCTGCAAATGTAGATGAAGTAGCGATATTTGGTTCTGCATCAGAAAGCTTCTGTCGTAAAAATATCAACTGCTCTATCGCCGAGTCACTACGTCAATTTGAACCAGTGATCGAACAAGCTCAAGCAGCAGGCCTCGCTGTTCGAGGTTATGTCTCTTGTACGCTTGGCTGCCCGTACGAAGGCTATATCAGTATTAACAAAGTCGCAAAAGTCGCCCAGCAATTACACGACATGGGCTGCTATCAAATCAGCCTTGGCGATACCGTCGGCGTAGGCACACCGGAAGCGGCTAAAACCATGATTAACGCTGTCAGCCAGCATGTTCCTATCGACAACTTAGCCGTGCATTTTCATGATACTTATGGCCAAGCACTGGCGAATATCTATGCCGCATTACAATTAGGTATTAGCGTTATCGACAGTGCCGTTGCTGGTTTGGGTGGTTGCCCTTATGCACAAGGTGCGTCAGGCAATGTGGCGACAGAAGACGTAGTGTATATGCTAAATGGTTTAGGCATTGAGTCAGGAGTTGATTTAAGTGAATTAATTGCCGCAGGTAATTTCATTTGCCAACGTTTAAACCGTCCTAATGGCTCTAAGGTAGCGTTAGCCTTCCCAGCCGCACAAGCTCGGTTTCAATCATTAATATGAGGTGGTAATGACAGCACCATCAACAGTACCTATCTGGACGCCAAGCAAAGCGCGTATTGATGGCAGTAACATCGAGCGTTACCTGCAGTTTCTACGCGATGAATACAGCCTTAAATTTGCCCATTATCAGCAATTACATCAATGGAGTATCAATAACACGGCTATTTTCTGGGGCTCGTTAGTGCGTTTCTTTAAATTCAAAGGTAACTTCAACCTTAATCGTACTTTTGTTGAAAATGACTGCTTTTATCATTGTCAGTGGTTTCCAGGTTCAACATTAAACTTTGCTGAAAACCTGCTATATCCCGACAATATTTCGACCAACAATGTCAATCCAGATAATATCTCGACGAATAAAAACAATAATATCAATTCAGACAAACTCGCCATCATCAGCTGTGGCGAAGATGGTCGGCGAACGGAACTTAGCTATCTACAACTTCGTGAGGAAGTGACTCGTATTGCTGCTGCTATGCGTGAGTTAGGCATTGTAAAAGGCGATCGTGTGGCGGGTTTATTACCGAATTGCAGCGAGGCCATTGTAGCTATGCTGGCAACCACCAGCATTGGCGCTATCTGGTCATCCTGCTCGCCGGACTTTGGACATCAAGGCGTGCTCGACAGGTTTACCCAGATCCAGCCTAAATTATTGTTCGCCTGTAACGGTTATCACTATGCCGGTAAGCAAATTGATATTAACGAAAAAGTGAATTCGATTACGAATGCCCTGCCAGACTTATCAAAGCTCGTCATCATTCCCTATTTAAAACGAGAAGCAGAATTAGATACACAGGAACCTGCAAACGCAACGCCCAGCTCATTAGGCACAACAGCAGTCTGTAACTGGCGACACTTTTGTGCGGCCATCCCGCGCTCTTTAACCTTCGAGCCAGTGGCCTTTTCTGATCCGCTGTATATTCTATATTCATCAGGCACAACAGGTATGCCTAAATGTATTGTGCACAGTGTTGGCGGTACCTTATTACAACATGTAAAAGAGCTGGCGTTACATACCGATGTGCAGGTTGATGATCGTATTTTTTATTACACGACTTGCGGCTGGATGATGTGGAATTGGCTAGTAAGCAGTTTATCTCAGGGCGCTACCTTAATACTATTCGACGGTTCTCCTTTTCATCCCCATCAGCAGGTACTTTTTGAACTGGCTGACACAGAAAAAGTGTCTATTTTTGGCGCCAGTGCGAAGTATTATTCAGCTTGTGATAAAGCCCAATTACGTCCTGCACAGACCTATAAACTCAGCAAGTTAAAAACCATATTATCCACCGGGTCTACCTTATCCCATGAAAGCTATGATTATATTTATCAACATATTAAACAAGATATTTGTCTATCTAGCATCTGTGGGGGTACCGATATCATTTCCTGTTTTATGCTCGGCATACCAACCTTGCCAGTGTACCGTGGTGAACTACAATGCATAGGTTTAGGCATGGACGTTACGTTTGTTAATAGCAAGGATGTTGCAACAACAAGCAAAACAAATACACAATCGCTAACTCCCCTTGTCCATGGCAAAGGCGACCTTGTGTGCCGACAGCCTTTTCCCTCTATGCCAACGGGATTTTGGCAAGACCCGGGAGATCGGAAATACCACAACGCGTACTTTACCCGCTTTCACAATATCTGGGCGCACGGTGATTATGGAGAGCTGACTTACCATTATATAAATACGCCAAATACGCTGCCCAACACTAGAAACACCCAAAGTGAATCAAAAGCTGATATCTGTATCAATCAAATAGGTGTGATTATCCATGGCCGCTCCGATGCGGTATTGAATCCCGGAGGAGTACGTATTGGCACCGCCGAAATATACCGACAAGTAGAAAAACTAACCGCTGTTCAAGAGTCTATCGCCATTGGTCAAAAGTGGCATGATGATGTACGGGTGATCTTGTTTGTTCGTTTATCAGAAGGGGTTGAGTTAGACACGCCGTTAATTAGCCAAATCAAACAGGTCATTCGCACCAATACCACGCCAAGGCACGTGCCAGCTAAAATCATCGCTGTGACAGATATTCCCAAAACCATCAGTGGTAAGATAGTCGAACTCGCCGTGCGTAACGTTGTGCATGGCATTCCTGTCACCAATCAAGATGCGCTCGCCAATCCGGAAGCATTAACCTTGTTTGCTAATTTAGCTGAACTACAGTGAGAATAATTACAGTCCAACACGCTATAACTAAATAGGGTGCAAATACATGCACCCTACATTCTACGTTATTGCTACAAGCTAGTTTTGATATTTACTCACATCAATGCCCAGTAATTTGGCAATGCCATGACCATAATCAGGGTCGGCTTTAAAACAATGTCTTAAATGTCTGATTTGAATCTCTTCTGGTACGCCCCCTAAGTTACGCGCCGTATTATCAAACAAAATAGCTTGTTTCTCTGGCGTCATCAGTCGGAACAAATCACCAGGCTGGCTAAAGTAATCATCATCTTCGCGATGATCCCAGTGCGCAGCAGCACCATCTAAGCTTAGCGGTGGCTCAGAGAAATCAGGTTGCTCCGCCCATTCTCCTTGATCGTTTGGCTCATAACCCAGCGTGCCACCATAATTACCATCAACCCGCATAGCACCATCTCGGTGATAACTGTGTACTGGACAGCGCGGCGCATTAACCGGAATACTGTGATGATTGACACCTAAACGGTAACGCTGTGCATCGCCATATGAGAACAAGCGACCTTGCAACATTTTATCTGGTGAGAAACTAATACCCGGTACAACACTCGCCGGATTAAAGGCAGACTGTTCAACTTCAGCAAAGAAGTTTTCTGGGTTACGGTTAAGCTCTAACTCACCCACTTCAATCAGTGGATAATCGCTATGAGGCCAAATTTTAGTCAGGTCGAATGGGTTATAAGGTACTTTTGATGCGTCATCTTCTGGCATGATTTGTACTTGCATCGTCCACTTAGGGAAGTCGCGATTATCAATGCTTTCTAACAAGTCGCGGTGATGACTTTCTCGGTCTTTACCAATCAAAGTTTCTGATTCTGCATCCGATAAGTTTTTAATACCCTGCTGTGATTTGAAATGAAATTTAACCCAGAAACGTTCATTATCACTGTTGATAAAGCTAAACGTGTGGCTACCAAACCCATGCATATGTCGATACGTAGCCGGAATACCACGATCGCTCATCACTATTGTGATTTGATGCAGAGCTTCAGGTAATGATGTCCAGAAATCCCAGTTGTTTTTTGCACTGCGCATGTTGGTTCTAGGATCGCGTTTTACCGCATGATTCAAATCGGGAAATTTAAGTGGATCACGTAAGAAGAATACCGGGGTATTGTTACCCACTAAGTCCCAGTTGCCTTCTTCAGTGTAGAACTTCATCGCAAAACCACGGATGTCACGCTCGGCATCGGCAGCACCACGCTCACCCGCAACCGTAGTAAAACGCGTGAATAGCTCGGTCTTTTTACCAATCGCCGAGAAAATCTTCGCCTTGGTAAATCGAGTAATATCATGAGTAACAGTAAACGTACCATAAGCGCCAGAACCTTTGGCATGCATACGACGTTCTGGGATCACTTCTCGATCAAAGTGGGCGAGCTTTTCCAGAAACCACACATCTTGGAGAAGTTGAGGTCCTCTTTTACCTGCGGTTTGGACATTTTGATTATGCGCAACAGGGCAACCTGCTGCAGTCGTTAATTTCTTACTCATCACTAATTCCTTCTATAGGTTATTTATTATTTTAGAAACGAACTGATATAATTATTTATTACGTTAGAAATGAACTGATATTGTCTTTTTATTTTCACTTACATTGCTTGTAACGCTTTAATTAAACACGATTTTCCATGTGTTCCAGCCCTGCTTGCTTACCCATCTCATAACCTTTATTTAAGGTGTTTTTATTCATTGTTAATCGTTTAACAGCAAACTGTTCAGGTGGCGCTATGACTCGAATTTTTAAGTCACTCGGTGGATTTTTTATAAACTCAAGAGATTCGTTATAATTGTTCGCTCTTACCATCATGGATTTTGCGATATTAGGATGCTGAGAGAATAATTTTTTAACTAACCATGGATATTTAATTGTTTGTTTTTTATAACTAAGTGGATGTGAAAGCACCACGGTAATGTCACGTGCGCCCAGCCGATATGCTTTGCGTACAGGGATCGAATCGGCAACGCCTCCATCAGTATAGCAACCGCCTGAAAAGCAAGGCGTGTCACGATAAGCAATCGGTAACGCAGTCGTTGCTTCGAGCACATTGGATAATGAGTCTGGCTTGATACGATGATAATCAGCATATCCGGTATCAATATTCGTTACTGCGGCATACATCGGAATATTGGTAAATAGCTTTTCACGATCAATCGGATAACGCGCAATCGATGTTTCCCACAACCATTTAACATCGACAAGGTTACCGCCTTTCGCAAATCGAATAGGATTAAAAAAGGCCTTGTCCGTCGCCATTGTCGTAATGACATTGAAGCTACGCTGTGGTGCGTTAGCAAGATAGCCCACCAAGTTAGATGCGCCAGCAGATACCCCAATAACAAAATCATAAGGCAAATAGTGCTTATCCATAAAAGCGTCTAATACACCGCTAGCAAAAATGCCGCGCATACCTCCACCTTCAACAATTAATGCTCTTTTTTGCATTGGGTCACTCCGTAATAAATCAATACATTAAGAATAGAATCATTTTAATATAAATGAAAAACGATTAAATCTAACATTTTGATAGTCTAAAGCTATTGAATTTGGTTGTATTACATTTGCATTAATTTGGTGCAGGATTGCAGTAAGGTGGTGAAACCTAATCTACCCATTTATAAATAATTTTATATATCAAATGTTTAACTTTTGGCTCGATTTTTGATATAAATACAACATACCTACCTCGTAACTATTTGAATGAAAACAATTAGGGAATGATTGAAATATGCAAGATACATTAACGGTAGTCCTCGCAGGTGGCATGGGAGCACGCCTTGCCCCACTCACTGATAACAGAGCAAAACCTGCTGTGCCTTTCGGTGGTAAATATCGAATCATCGACTTTACCCTAACCAATTGCCTTCACTCTGGTCTAAGACGTATTCTGGTGCTTACCCAATACAAATCGCATTCATTGCAAAAACATCTACGCGATGGTTGGTCTATCTTCAACCCTGAACTCGGTGAATACATTACTGTTGTCCCACCACAAATGCGTAAAGGTGATAAATGGTATAGCGGTACAGCAGATGCTATATATCAAAATTTGTGGCTGTTATCACGTAGCGACGCTAAATATGTGGTGGTACTCTCAGGCGATCATATCTATCGAATGGATTATGCGCCCATGTTAGAACGCCATAAGGAAACAGGCGCGGACTTAAGCATAGCGTGTATGGAAGTCCCCATTGCAGAAGCGACCGATTTCGGTGTAATGGCGATCGATGAAAACCAAAAAATTGTCGAATTTACTGAAAAACCTACACAGCCCTCGCCGCTACCCCATGATCCAGACAAGAGTTTAGCGTCAATGGGGATCTATATTTTCACTACTGATGCGCTAACCGATGCGTTAGAGCAAGACGCTGACAACCCAGATTCTAACCATGATTTTGGTAAAGACATTATTCCAAAACTGATTAATAAAGAAAAAGTCTACGCACATCAATTTGGCGGTTCGACAGGACGTGTTACTGAGGATGATTATTGGCGTGATGTGGGCACTATCGACTCGTTATATCAAGCCAATATGGACTTGCTACAACCCGTTTCACCCATCGATTTATATCAACGCGACTGGGGAATTAGAACCTACGAGCCACAACTGCCACCAGCAAGAACGACAGCATCGGAAACTGGAAATGAAGGGATATTTATCAATTCGCTTATTTCTAACGGGGTGCTTATCGCAGGTGGTTCAGTGCAGAACTCGGTTTTATCATCGAATGTAAAAATCAAAGACGGGGCAACGGTTTCAGCCAGTATCCTGTGTGATGATGTTGAAGTCGGCGAATACAGCCAGCTGCAGAATTGCATTATCGATAAACATGTAAAAATCCCGCCAAGGACCAAAATAGGGGTGAACAAAACAGAAGACGCAGCGCGATTCACCATTTCAGAACGAGGTATTGTTGTCGTACCAGAATCTTATAAATTCGAATAATCGTATGACATAAGTAACAAGGGTTATTCCTATTGACCACTACACTTGTTGATATTTAACCGCCATTATTGTTCATCAAAATATTAGCTATCGTTTATAAAATGATAGCTAACTTTTCGCTTTCAAGGCCGCCGTTAACTCAGGTAGCACATCAAATAAGTCGGCGACTAAGCCATAATCAGCGACATCAAATATAGGTGCATCGGGATCATTATTAATCGCGACAATCACCTTGCTACCAGTGATACCCGCGATGTGCTGGATCGCACCTGATATGCCCACCGCGATATACAGATCCGGAGCGACAATTTTACCTGTTTGCCCTACCTGTAAATCATTCGCCACAAACCCGGCATCAACCGCAGCACGACTTGCGCCTACCGCTGCATTAAGTTGATCGGCGAGTGTGTAAAGCAGTTCAAAGTTATCGGCATTTTGCATTCCGCGCCCACCCGAAATAACAACCTTAGCAGTGGTTAATTCCGGTCGGGATGATTGCGTTAATTCAGCCTTAATAAACGCTGACTTGCCGCTATCCGCTTGCGCAGCTAACTCGACAACAGACACTTGGTCCTCAATTGCTAACGGCTCTGCAGTTAACCGCTCCGCAGTAAACGCACTACTGCGCACAGTGATCACCTTGATGATATCGCTCGATTTCACCATCGCAATGGCTTTACCCGCATAGATAGGCCGTTTAAAAGTATCTGCTGATTCAACACTGATAATATCTGAGATCTGCGCAACGTCTAACAAGGCGGCCACTCTGGGCTGATAGTCTTTACCTGTGGTTCCGGCAGACGTCAGTATATGGCTATATTGATACTGTGCTTGTGTTTGATCTTGTTCTTGCACTAACGACACAATTAACGGTGCGATATTCTCAGCTAAGGGATATTGATGAATCTGATGATCGGATACCAATATTTTACTCAACCCCGTAATACCCTGTGCCATCGCAATAACAGACTGACATTCATAGCCGATGATAAGCAAGTGCAAGTCGGTGTCACAGCTATGCATAGCTATCTCAGATGCCGCAGTCAGTACACTTAGCGTCGCGGCTTGCAGCGTATGGTTGTCATGCTCTGCTACTATCAATATCGCCATTTAAATCACCTTCGCTTGCTGTTGTAATTTATCCACCAGTTCTGCGACATCAGCCACTTTGACCCCAGCTTGACGTACCGGTGGCGCTTCGACTTTAAGCATGGTCAACCTCGGGGATAAACTAACACCCAAAGAGTCAGGGGATGTCATGGTGATAACTTTGCGTTTCGCTTTCATTATATTAGGCAGTGAGGCATAACGTGGCGTATTTAAGCGTAAATCGACAGTAATAACGGCGGGTAAATTCAAGGCTAATGTGACGAGTCCCCCATCAATTTCGCGAGTCACTTTGACTTTATTCGGGACGATAAAGACGATGTCAGAAGCAAAGGTGCCTTGTGGCATACCGGTGAGAGCCGCTAACATTTGTCCTGTTTGATTATTATCAGTATCAATAGCTTGTTTACCCAGTAGAACAAGATCAGGTAACTCTTCTTGCACGACTTTATGCAGTAATTTAGCAACATCAAGGGATTGAACGTCGTCATCGGTTCGAATCAGTATTGCACGATCAGCACCTAATGCTAGCCCTGCCCGCAATTGCACATCCGCCTCTTTGGGCCCGATACAAACCAAGACGACTTCGTCGGCGGAGCCCTGCTCTTTAAAGCGCACAGCTTGCTCAATCGCAATCTCACAAAATGGATTGATCGCCATTTTTACATTCGCGGTTTCAATACCCGTTTCATCCGCTTTCACCCTGACGTTGACCTTATGATCGACAACCCGCTTCACCGCGACCAATATCTTCATAACTTCCCCACGACGTACTTGTATTTATTGAATCAACCTGCTTGTGTTTAATTAATCAAACAATTATGCATTAAGAATAGTGGTGTTATGAGGTATGGCAAATTAAGGGAGAATGATAATCAAACAACAAAGATTAAACTGTTCCAAGGGTTTAAATCATCGCTTATAATCTGTAAAGTACGCTGCATATTATAACGACTGACTTAGCTCCCTGTGAGCGGTAGTAAGAAAGAGTATTTAAAATGAATAACGAACATGACGTCATTGATAACCTAGCAGAGCTAGAGAGTTTCCTACTAAGCATTGAAAACGGTGGTTTAGGTCTACAAGGTGTTGCTGGCGTAGGCATGGCAACAAACACCAAAGACGGTCGTCACTTTGTCGCTGTATTTGATGATAACCAAAGCCTACTTTTAGCACGTTACGTAACTGACGACGTTTATGAAAACGGTAAAGAAATGGTACGTAACGGTGTGCAAAAGAAACACTAATCTATTGCCATTTAGCGTATCGCTATTTATGACATAGAAAGTAACTGGGTCTGAACTGATAATTTGAACGAATAGTTTAGGCCCTATTATTCCCTTCTTTAATTCCGATTCCAAACAGCTAAGCCTATGAACTCACTACATCTTAAAGCTCTTTTATTAGCTATCGAAACAGGTTCTATTTCTGCCGCCGCGCGTAAGTTAGGTAAGAAACAGCCGCAAGTTAGTCAATGGATTTCCGATCTAGAAATCGACCTTGGCGTGACCTTCTTTGACCGTACGGGTAATAAAACAACGTTAAGTAAAGCGGGAGAACGCTTGTTGCCTAGCCTGACGCATACTTTAAGTCAGCTGGATATGTTACTGCAAAGTGCAGACATGATCGCGCAAGGTGAGCCGACAGTGTTAACCATAGGTATTGAAAACTATATTCCTGAACAGACCTTTACGCAACCCTTGGCATTAACACTGGATTTACCCAATTTAAATGTCGAAGTGTATCGCGATGAAATTGATCAACTAACGCAAGACTTATGTGACGGCAACGTCGATATCATCATCACCCATGAATCAGACACCCTGCACCACCAGCAATTTGAATATTGCCGATTGGGGCATTACCAAGATGTACTAGCATCTAGCCCTGCTCACCCACTCACCGCATTACCAATCGTAACGAGCAGTGACTTAAGCCAATACCGAGAACTGATATTGGGCGAAGTAAATGAACACAGCGACGGGTTCAGCCCAAGTTATGCCATGTTCTCAGACATTCAGCCACTTATCGCGATGTTAAAACACAATAAAGGTTTTGCATTTTTACCCGCAGAATATGTAAAAAGTGACATAAAAAACAACCAACTCGTTAAACTAAATTGTGATTTTGAACCCGCAGGTATTATCCGCAGAGTGGAATTATGCTGGCGAAATGGCTTAACATTATCAGAGCAAGGCAGTCAGGTGATATCCGCCTTTAAAGACAAACACCAACTGACCGTCTAACGAACTTCTTAAAATAGGTTATCAATCCACTCTATTTGTCACTGCTATTCTTCAGCATCGAAAACGATATTCCCTTGTAATACTGTCATCAATATTTGAGTTTCCGCAATGGCATCGTGTGACAAACGAGTAATATCTTGTTCTAAAATAGCGAAATCAGCCGATTTACCCACCGTAATCGAACCGGTAATATCACTGATACCTAAGCTATCAGCGGCATTTATCGTGTAAGCATCAATCGCAGCATAGACATCCGGTAAACCAGTTTCCCCCATCTTTAAGCTATTGGCGATACCAACCAACGGATTGATATCATGCACATTCCAATCACTGCTTAAGGTGACATTAGCCCCTGTATCAAAGATAGGTTTTAAGTTCATCATCGAATGTGTACGCTCTTTGCCTAAAAAGGCTTCAGCCCACTGGTGATCATGCTCTGCCACATAGTCAGACCCAACTTGGAAGTCAGCAGTTACATCCAGTTTTTCAAAACGAGATACATCATTTGGATTAACCAATTCAACATGCGTTAACGTATACGGTTTTTTAGAGCCTTGATTACGGGCATATTCAATTGCATTTAACGACTCGCGAACCGCCCCATCACCAATCGCATGAATATGAGCGCTATAACCCAGCTTATCTAACGCCGCTAACCAGCCTTGCATCTGCTTTGGTTCAATGTAATTAATGCCGAACGGTTCGTCTGGGATGTAAGTATCATCGTACGGTGCCAGAATTTTTGCCGTACCATTAATGAAAATACCGTCACTGTACATTTTAACTTGATCCACCAACAACAAGCGTGACTTATCACTTGATTGAATAGTCTTTAAAAATTCCAACTGTGGCGGCATTGAATCAGCCGGATAAATCCACGGACGAAGTGATACACGCGCGGTTAAATCACCGTCTTTTTCTGCTTGCTGCCATACGTCATACCAACCACGCTTCCAGTAAAGTCGACCGTCACCAATCGTGGTAATGCCATGTGCAGCGGCTTCTTCAAGTCCATTCATCAAGCCGTCATAACTTTGGTTAAATTGGTTTTCTAAACTGTTCCACGCCATTTCCATGATGATATCACCGGCATTATCAAACAGGATGCCATTAAGTTCACCAGTCTCTTCGTCTTTGACTATCTTGCCACCTTGCGGTTCAGGCGAGTTTTTGGTGATACCAGCCAATTTTAACGCCGCAGAATTAACCCACATCGAATGTGACGTCTGCTCCATTAGCACGACGGGTTGTGTTGGGAATATACGGTCAATGACTTCTAGTGGTGTGTAGCGGTTATCGCCCGCGAGTACGGCATCTAGTGAAAATCCATAACCCATTAACCAGCCGTTAGACTTGGCATTTTTACTACATGCTTTTAAATAAGGGATCTGTTCTTCAAGTGACGCATCCATATCCAGTTCACAGTTACCACCCGCTTCTGATGCAGCCTCGAATACATGGTTATGGTTATCAATAAAACCGGGCATGACAACAGCTTGATCAAGGTCGATAACTTCAGTCTTTTTAGCTCGGTAAGCATTTGCACCTGCCGCTTTACCAACAAACATGATATTGCCATCACGAATAGCGATTGCATTAGCGTTATCATGACCGTAAATTTTAGCGTTGGTGAAAATCATATCGGCATGTTCACTGTTGTATATCTCAGCAGCCAAAGCTGTAGGACTCATTATTAAACTCGCTATTATTGCTAGAGGGTAAATTCTATTCATCGTTCATTCCTGTGTGTCCTACAATCATCATAATTATAGGAAGTGTGCGGCGATGAGGTAAGTCTACTGCAGCAAATAAATTAAAGAAAAGTAGTGAGTATAAGGATTTTGAGATAGTCACGAATTACGACTCACCAACTAACAGCGCCACTCGCTCTTGTAAATGCGGGATCACCTCTTGTTCAAACCAAGGATTTTTCTTCAACCAAATGTTGTTACGTGGGCTAGAATGCGGCAGCGGTAATCGTTCTGGACAATTTTGTTGTCTATAGTCTTGCCAATGCCTCACAGTTTCGGTGAGGTTTTTCTGCTTTACATCACCCATATGCCACTTCTGCGCATAAATACCAATAACCAGTATCAACTCAATATTCGGCATCGCGGCTAGAATTTCCGCTCTCCATGTTCGAGCGCATTCGGGTCTTGGTGGCAGGTCGCCCGACTTCCCCGTTCCGGGATAACAAAATCCCATCGGTAAAATGGCTATTTTACTGGCGTCATAAAATGTGTCTTTATCAATACCCATCCATAGGCGTAAACGATCGCCACTTGGGTCGGTGAACGGTATACCTGATTTATGCACGCGAATACCAGGCGCTTGTCCTGCAATCAATATTTTAGCTTGCTCATCAACTTGCAATACCGGTCTTGCTCCCAGTGGCAACTCAGGTTCACACAAGGTGCACTTTCGTACATCGGAAACGATTGTATCGAGAATACTATTTTTCATACTGCCGTTTTCCTCATACGTTTTATACTGAACTCCGTTTAATAACCTATTATATCTCATCAGTATTTGCAGATGCTTCACAGTACAGTTTAGCCAGTTCATTCCAAAATTGTATCGAGATCGGCCCGTGTTTATGATCTCGGCTTCGAATCATATACAGGGTACCGCTCGATGTTTTAGGAATGCCCTCCACATTGATAGGAATTAATTTCCCACTAACTAATTCATCTTCAATAAGGTGCTGCGGAATACCTCCCCAGCCTAATCCAGCTAAAATAAGTTCTTTTTTGGTTTGAAAATCATTAACGCTCCAAGACTTTCGG
>Ga0105355_10001826_pt1 | contig 19478 bp, 14 predicted proteins | sample GOMGulsemesocosm_2_FD_83508 | JGI IMG/M metagenome (GOLD analysis project Ga0105355, IMG submission 83508) | Methane-oxidizing microbial communities from mesocosms in the Gulf of Mexico - GOM9C Gulf of Mexico | ecosystem: Environmental > Aquatic > Marine > Cold seeps | place: Gulf of Mexico... | reverse complement strand
GTGTGGATGGCAACGATTGTTTAGCTGTGCTGCTGGCAACGCAAACAGCCCGCGCCTACGCATTAGCACATAATAAGCCGGTCTTGATCGAAGCGATGAGTTATCGTCTTGGCGCGCATTCGACTTCCGATGATCCCAGTGGTTATCGCTCTAAGGAAGAAGAAGATATGTGGGCTAAGATTGATGGCGTATTGCGCTTTAGAGCGTGGCTCGAAGCGCAGGGTTGGTGGTCACAAGAACAAGATGCCGCACTATATGAAAAGTACCGCGAAGAGGTGTTAGCCGCGCTTAAGGTGGCAGAAAAAATTGCGCCGCCGCCATTAAACGAGTTGATCACCGATGTTTATAGCGATGTGCCGCCACACTTACGTGCCCAGCTCACTGAGCTCAAAAGCCATATCGCTAAATATCCAGCGCAATACCCATCACAGGAGTCGCACTAATGGCGCAAATGAATTTACTACACGCGATTAATAATGCTCTGGACATCGCGATGGAAAAAAACGAAAAAGTATTATGTTTTGGTGAAGATGTTGGTCACTTCGGCGGCGTTTTTCGCTCAACCAGCGGGTTACAAGAAAAATTTGGTAAAGACCGTTGCTTTAATACGCCACTAACGGAGCAGGGCATCATCGGTTTTGCCAATGGCTTAGCCGCGCAGGGCAGTGTGCCTATTGCAGAAATACAGTTTGCCGATTATATCTTTCCAGCGTTTGATCAGATCGTCAACGAAACCGCTAAATTTCGCTATCGCAGCGGCAATGAATTTAACGTGGGTTCATTGGTTATTCGTACGCCTTATGGCGGCGGTATTGCTGGTGGTCTGTATCACTCGCAATCGCCAGAAGCTTACTTTACCGGGACGCCAGGCATTAAAGTGGTGGTGCCGCGCAATCCTTATCAAGCCAAGGGCTTGTTGCTAGCGTGCATTAACGATGATAACCCGGTGGTATTCTTTGAGCCTAAACGTCTCTATCGTGCCTCCATCGGCGAAGTGCCCGAAGAGGCCTACGAAATTGAGCTGGGTAAAGCCGAAGTTGTCACCAGCGGTAGTGATATTACGTTGTTGGGTTGGGGCGCGCAAATGGAGTATATTGAGCAGGCGGCCGATTTAGCCAAAGAGCAGGGGATCGCTTGTGAAGTGATCGATTTGCGTACCTTGCTACCGTGGGATGTTGACACTGTCGCGCAATCGGTGACCAAAACTGGGCGACTATTGATCAGTCATGAAGCGCCGCTGACCGGTGGTTTCGCTGGTGAAATATCGGCAACCATTAGCGAGCGATGCTTCTTAAATCTTGAATCGCCCATCATGCGGGTGTGCGGCATGGATACACCTTATCCACTGATCCAAGAGAAAGAATATATAGCGGATCATTTAAAGATTTTTGAAGCGATTAAAGCATCGGTTAACTTTTAATAGGCAGTGCGGCATCGCCGCTTTGTGAAGTAAGGAATTAAAATGGCACAAGATTTTTTATTACCAGATATTGGTGAAGGCATTATTGAATGTGAGTTAGTTCAATGGTTGGTGGCGGAAGGTGAAGTGGTGACCGAAGATCAGCCGGTGGCCGATGTGATGACCGACAAGGCTTTAGTGCAAATCCCGTCGATGCACAATGGCATTATCACCAAGCTTTATCACAACAAGGGTGACATTGCCAAGGTGCACGCACCGTTATTTTCCATCGAGCCAACGGTGGTTGAGACAACGGTTCAGGAGCCAGCTACTATCACCAGCAATATTAAAACGTTTGAACTACCCGATATCGGCGAAGGTATTGTCGAATGTGAGGTGGTGGATTGGTTAGTGGCGGTGGGCGATAGTATTGTTGAAGACCAACCGATTGCCGATGTCATGACGGATAAAGCGCTAGTGCAAATTCCGGCCATGGAAAATGGTGTGATTACTGAGCTTTTTTGTAAAAAAGGCTCGGTGGCTAAGGTGCATGCGCCGCTATTTTCTTATGCAGTTGATGCTGTAGAGGGTGCCATCCCCGCGAATCCTATTGCAGCGCCTGTCGCAAATGAACCTGTGGAAGCAGCGCCTGTGCTCGCTACTGTTGACAATACTGCTAATAATCAAAAGGCACTGGCCAGCCCTGCAGTGCGCCGCGTTGCTCGCGAGCGCAACATCGACCTTACTGCTGTGCAAGGATCAGGTAAGAATGGTCGGGTCTTAAAAGAGGACTTAGATACACATCAGCACAAGAGCAATGTGCCTCAAGCAGCTAGTGAACCAGCGATTATTAGCGTTGCTGCGTCGCAACCCGTAAAACCGATTGCACCAGAGCGTGTGTCTCATATCGAACCGATCAAAGGTATAAAAGCCGCCATGGCGAGACAAATGGTTGAGTCGGTGTCGACTATTCCTCACTTTACCTATTGTGAAGAAATAGACATGACTGATTTAATGGCGTTACGCGCGAGCCTTAAGCAGCAATATAGCGATCAGGGGATTAAGCTTACCATGATGCCATTTTTTGTTAAGGCGATGTCATTGGCACTCAATGAGTTTCCTATCTTAAACAGTCAGCTCAACGATGATGCCAGTGAAATCCATTATTTAAGTGCGCATAACATCGGCATGGCGGTGGATAGCAAGATTGGACTGCTAGTGCCAAATATTAAGAATGTTGGCGCGCTTTCTATTATCGATATCGCCAATGAAGTGGCTCGCTTAACGGACTCGGCGCGAGCGGGGCGCTTATCGATGCCTGACTTAAGTGATGGTACTATTACTATTTCTAATATAGGCGCGCTCGGTGGCACTGTTGCAACGCCGATCATCAATAAGCCAGAAGTGGCCATTGTTGCGCTGGGTAAAGTGCAAAAATTACCGCGCTTTGATGACAACGGTGAGGTGGTTGCACGCTCAATTATGCAGGTGAGTTGGTCAGGAGATCATCGCGTTATCGATGGCGGCACCATTGCACGCTTTTGCAATTTGTGGAAATCCTACTTAGAAAACCCAAGTAAAATGCTGATGGTGATGTCTTAAGTTAGTCATTGTTGAGAGAGTAATGATGGGCTACCTGTTTCGGTAGCCTTTTTTTTGCTAGGGCATAAGCATAAGCAGAAGAGTAAGAGTATAAATTATGTAGAGTAGTTGCCGTGTTGTATAAAAACGCATTTACCAACTATTGAGATGCTTACGTCAATAATAAATGATGTGTTACCTGTTTCGGTAGCCTTTTTTTTGCTAGGGTATAAGTATAAGAGTATAAATTATGTAGAGTAGTTGCCGTGTTTTATATAAACGCATTTACCAACTATTGAGATGCTTACGTCAATAATAAATGATGGGTTACCTGTTTCGGTAGCCTTTTTTTTGCTAGGGTATAAGTATAAATCAATTAGAGTAGTTGCCGTGTTTTATAAAAACGCATTTACCAACAATCGTGTGCTTGCGCCAACCCAATGGGATGAACTGGCGCAAGGCGAGTGGGTGCAATCTCAAGTGCAGGAGGCAATAGCGCCTTGGCTGCGTCGCGTATTTGGCTACCACATGCTTAAGATTGGCTCGCTAAGCCTGCAATTGGACACCAGCAACTGTTCGATACGTCATCAAATTGGCTTAGCACCAGAACGCGGCGCCGATGTTATTGCCGAGCCCGCACGTTTGCCGTTTCAAGAGTCCTGTATCGACGTGTGTGTCTTGGCGTTGAGTCTTAACTTCCATCATAACCCACATCAATTATTACGCGAGGTTAATCGGGTGACTGTTTCTGGTGGCCATATCATTATCGTTGGCTTAAATCCTTATAGCCCGTTAGGTTTAGCAAGCCTAAACCCTCAACTTAGTCACAAATATCCCTACAACGGTCGTTTCTTTAGTCAATCAAGGATCAAAGATTGGTTGGCGGTGCTGGGTTATAAGGTGGTTGCTCAACAAAAGCTGGTCTATAGTAGCCTGCTGATGCGCCCCGATCGCACCCGTTACCTTCAATCATTGTTGGGTAGCAATATTCCGGGCTTTGGTTCTTTCTATTGCATCATGGCCAAGAAATTAGTGCGACCGCTGACGCCGGTGAAACCACGTTGGGCGATACAGACTAAGCCGCTGCTTAGTCCCGTTGCGACTATGAATAAAAACTAAAGGCTATCGGCATGTAACCTGAATTGATACCATGGCGTTAGTAGAACAACCCAAAGAGTTTTAAATGACAAAATCCACATATCCCCGTCAAGTTATCCTTGATACAGAAACTACCGGCATGAACCAAGACGCTGGCCCGATATATTTAAATCACAAAATTATAGAGATTGGTTGTGTCGAGGTGATTAATCGACGGCTCACCGGTCGCCATTACCATGTTTACATTAACCCTGGCCGCTTAGTTGATGAAGGGGCGTTTGAGGTTCACGGTATTAGTGATGCATTTTTGCGTGATAAGCCCAGCTTTGGTCAAATCAGTAAGGAGTTTATCGAATTTATTTCTGGGGCTGAGTTAGTCATTCATAACGCGCCCTTTGATGTTGGTTTCATGGATTATGAGTTTGATGCATTAGGCCAAGGCATTCCTAAAACGGCGCAGATGAGTGGTATTCTCGATACGTTAGTGATGGCCAAGCAGATGCACCCAGGACAGCGTAATAGCCTTGACGCCCTGTGTAAGCGCTATGGCATAGATAATTCGTCACGTGATCTCCATGGTGCATTGCTCGATGCAGAGATCCTGGCCGAAGTTTATTTAGCCATGACCGGCGGACAAACCTCTTTAAATTTGTCCAATGCGGCCGATAACAATAGTGGTGGCGATGGCCTGCGCGCCGTCGATGCCCAGTTGGTGTTAAAAAGCTTACTGGCAACGCCCGATGAACTTAGCGCCCACGATGATCGTTTAGCCGTGGTACAAAGTAAAGGTGGTAGTTGTTTGTGGTTAGGGGAGTCTTAGTCGCTGCTCATCGAAAAAAGCCTATTGATTAACTCTCTGTCAACGTTGTTATAAAGGAAAGTACCGTGAAATTGATTGTTCGCATCGTGATGATACTACTAATGTTAGCGGCAAGCGCTAGCGTTTGTTCGCAACCAGACGATAATAAAGTGCAAGCTGATGACAATAATGCCCAACGTATCAAACTGCTCTCAAATAGATTTCGTGTCGATCAAGCGGTAGACACAATCGTATTTATTATCGAACGTAAGCCCGCCTCTGCACCAATAATTCTGGTACGGCCCGACGGCAGTAAACTATATGCCAACCGTCCAGTGGACAACGTCAAATGGATGGATGGCAATACCGGCGATATGATCGAGATAGAACGTCCCATGATCGGTCCATGGCAAATCATCGGTGATATCTTGCCAAGCAGTGAAATACGCTTAGCCACCTCATTAGAGCTTAAAGTAGACCCTATCCCAGATGAGCTCTTTGTCGGTGAGATAATTAAGCTGACTGCGCGCCTCGAATTTAATAATAAGCTACTCGCGCTCGGGCAGGTAGATGATCTCATTAGCTTAGATGTATTCTTACGTAGTACTGATGACAAGGAGAGTGCTAATTTCGGTGCTGGTACCTTTATCGTCGGTGAATACCAAGACAATGGTATCGGGTTTGATGAGCGTAGCGGTGACGGCGTATTTACCGGTGAATTAAATTTGGATAAACCTTCTGGCTTATACAACCTCTTGATAAAGGCTAGCAATAAGGTGTTCGAGCGTGAAGTGTTTAGAAAATTACAGCTAAGACGCAAACCTGTCACGGTCGATCTCGTCTCTGCGGCGATTAATGGCTATTACGCCTTGCGCTTCATGAGCAACAACAAGGTGATAAAGTTAGACCAACTGGCATTACAGATTAAGATCACCCATCCTGATGATACGGTGGAGCACTTGAGCATTAATGGTGTTGCCTCGATGCATATCTTTCGTTTAGAGAAGGTCAGTAAGCCAGGGCGCTATAAGATAGAAATAGACATGGTTGGTCAGACCCTGCGTGGCCGAGATTTCGTCCTCACACTTGAAACGCATAAATTCAAAGTCGCGCTGCCGGCTAAAGAAGAACAGCAAGCCAAGCAAGTAGAACTTGATAAAAAACGTCAAGCGGCCTTTAAGCGCAAACAACAATATAAGAAGATGGTAGCCAAACAACAGCAAGAAGACGAGGACACACGGCTAATTATCATCATTATTATGGTTAATGTGCTTATTTTGTTGGTGGGCGGCCTAATGATGTGGCTATTTTTACGCACTAAGAAGCCCAAAGTGGATAAAGAGCAAGAAAAGGAAGATAAAAAAGCGCAGGGCAAAGACAAAGAAAGCAAAGCCAAGGATAAAAAATAACAGCTAATAGCCCAGTAGTGGTTAATATTTATTGTTTTTGACGTTATTTTCAGCGCTTAAACAAAATATTGCGATGATAGTTAAAAACAAGTTGACTCACCTAGGAGTCATACGTATTATCCACCCCGCACCAAACGAGGGAACACCGAAAAGTAGAACTTAGTTTGATGTGTTTGATTGCGAAAGCTAATTAAACGGTACCAATGATGTTTAGCCGATTTGTTAAAGATTTGTTTTTCGTCATGAAGTACAGTGCGGAGTGGTAGTTCAGTTGGTTAGAATACCGGCCTGTCACGCCGGGGGTCGCGGGTTCGAGTCCCGTCCACTCCGCCAATTTAGTTAGTTAAGTGTTCAAAGTGTTACATGTATTGTTTGATAGTGACGTTGGTTCTTTTAAGAATTAATAAGTTGTCCAAACAGTTGGAGTGGTAGTTCAGTTGGTTAGAATACCGGCCTGTCACGCCGGGGGTCGCGGGTTCGAGTCCCGTCCACTCCGCCAATGTAATGCAAATTAAAGAAAGTTAGTGTGGAGTGGTAGTTCAGTTGGTTAGAATACCGGCCTGTCACGCCGGGGGTCGCGGGTTCGAGTCCCGTCCACTCCGCCAACACTTCTTTAAAGATTAAACAATGTAATTATGTATTAATGAGTTGGTGACAAACGAGTTAATTTACTATTTTTTATAGTACATATATGCGGAGTGGTAGTTCAGTTGGTTAGAATACCGGCCTGTCACGCCGGGGGTCGCGGGTTCGAGTCCCGTCCACTCCGCCAACATGTTTAATTGAAAAAAATATTAAAGCGATAATGATATTCCCAGCGGAGTGGTAGTTCAGTTGGTTAGAATACCGGCCTGTCACGCCGGGGGTCGCGGGTTCGAGTCCCGTCCACTCCGCCAATATCATCGTCTTGAATACTTGTTGTAAAATCGTTCTACGGTTCTATATAATGCTTAGCATAATATACGGAGTGGTAGTTCAGTTGGTTAGAATACCGGCCTGTCACGCCGGGGGTCGCGGGTTCGAGTCCCGTCCACTCCGCCAACACCGGAAACGATGTATAAAAAACACCAGCCTAGTGCTGGTTTTTTTATGTCTGAAATTTGAGGTGGCTACATAAAAAATTAAGCAATTGTGCTGGCTAGAATCAACCAAAACAGCGTTGCTCTCAATCTTAATAGCTAGCTAATACTCGGAAATAAGCGCCTACATTACGCTGATGTTGACATCCATGTCGAAAAGTAATCGAGCGCCTTGCCTATAATCATTTTATCTACACACAACAACATCACAAATTTAATCCGCTTGGTATAAAATTAACGGTACCAGCATTGCTCTCAATCCTAATGTCGCGCTATTACTCGGAAATAAGCGCCTACATTACGCTGATGTTGACATCCATGTCGAAAAGCAATCGAGCGCCTTGCCTATAATCATTTTATCTACACACAACAACATCACAAATTTAATCCGCTTGGGCCTATTTTACAGCCACAAAAAATGCCCATCAGCTAACTGACAGGCATTATCCATGACGCGATGCGTTCGCGTTAACTATTACACCTTAAATTGTACGATCAGCTGATTGAGCTTGCCGGACAGGTCGATCATATTGCTACTGCTCGTTGCTGACTCTTGCGATCCAACCGCAGTTTCTTGGGCAACCACACCAATGGTGTTTAAGCTCCTGCTAAAGCCTTCGGCAACCGAACTTTGCTGCATGGCCGCACTTGCAACCTCAACATTTAAGTCACTAATATTATTCACCGCCGTGAGAATGCTTTCTAATGCAGTACCCGCGTTATTGGCTTGCTCGATACTAGAGGAGGCTCGCTTCTCGCTTTGCGCCATACTGCTAACAGCACTAGAGGTGCCCATTTGGATTTGCTCAATCATCGTTTGGATCTCGCCAGTAGCTTGCTGAGTACGTTGTGCTAAGGTTCTTACTTCATCTGCAACCACCGCAAAGCCACGTCCTTGTTCACCAGCCCTCGCAGCCTCTATTGCCGCGTTTAGTGCCAGTAGATTCGTTTGCTCAGCAATGCCTTTAATGACGTCTAAAATACCATGGATATTTTTACTGTCATTATCAAGCTGTGCAATAACCTTGGCCGCCTGTTGTATTTCACTGGACAATTTGTCGATTGCGCTTGAGGTTTCATTGATTATCTTTTGTCCATTGCTCGCTTGGTCGGCAGCCTCTTTGGTGGCATTGGCCGCATTTTCGGCGATTTGTGAAACCGACTGTGATGTCGAGGCCATTTCATCTGCCGCTGTTGCTAAGCTATCGGTCTCTTGCTGCTGCCTTTCCACCCCAGTACGTGTTTGGTTGGCAATCATACTAGAATGTTCGGCGCTTGTTGCTATTTGTTCAGATGAAGCCATCACGGCTTTAATGAGCGGTTGCGTCTTGTCTAGTAGCATATTGCAAGCCCTAGCCAACTCACCAGTTTCGTCAACCGTCGTCACCTCGAGTCGTGGAGTAAGGTCGCCTTGTGCCGCTTGATTTAACACTGTTACCGTATTACGGATAGGTCTAACAATACCGCTCGACAATACCCAAATCGCCACCAACGCAAGTATAGCAACAGCAATACCAACTAACATTTGCCAGAGTTGATTATTGGCGGCCGTTTCACTCATTTTCTGTTCGAGTGCAAGTGTTGGGGCCAATACCACTGACTTAGGTATTGTCACCATCATTGACCATGAGGATGTTACCTGACCAAATCGAATTGGCGCATAGGCCTCAATATTTGGATTGTCGCTAGTCGCTTCGACCAAGCTGCTGGTAGTGCTAAGTTTTTTCTGGTGTTGCTGCCAGGAATTTGGAAATACTTTACGCAGATTACTACCAATATGATTGCCACCAGAATGAGCGGCAACGGTGCCATTATTGCTAAAAATAATCACTTCACTGTTGCCGTTGTATAAGGACTTACTCATGTCAACGGCTAGCTGTTGTAGGAAAGTTAGCGAAATATCGACCCCCACCACGCCATGAAATTGTGCATCGATGAGAATTGGCACCATTAACGAGGTAATTAGTGTGTCCACGCCAGCAACGTTATAGGTATAAGGGTTGATGATACATTCTTGCAACGTATCTTGGGAGCACAAGTAATACTCTCCAGCGCGTACACCACTGCTGTCTCTAGTCTGGTTGTCATAATCGACGAGTGGTTCGAGCACCATATCACCGCTAGCGGTACGGCTCCAATAGGGAATAAAACGACCCGTGGCATCATACCCTCGTTGGTTACTGTATTTGGCATCGAAATTATCGAGCTTGCCCGGCTCCCAGCCAGTTGAAATACCTAAATAGTCGGGATGGGCGGCCAAATTATCGAGTAAGACACGATTAAACTGATCGCGCAAACCATTGGGTTGATTACGTTTTAAGGTAGCGAAGGTACTGGCTAGAGTCCTGACATTGGTATAAGCGCCATCGATCTCTTTTTCCAATTGAGCGACGCCATACTTGATTTGCGCACTAACGCTTTGTTTTACTTCATCGATAATAAGTCGTTGTGTATTGTCTTTAACAAAGGCTTGGCTTTGATCCGTCGTATACAAAGAATAAAACACTAGAATACTTGAGACGAATAAAATGGCTCCGCCAGCCATCACACTAATACGGGTTTGAATTGATTTTAGCTGCACGCTAACTCTCCTATATATACCCAATCTACCGCTGTAAATTGCTATAAATCCTTTTATTTTGCGCCTAAGCACATGAGGCTTGGGCGCAACACATAGTTAAGTGTTACTGCTTACTTAAGTTAATTCGCTAATGATAATTAGTTGTATTGGCGAATTAAGCTCCAAGTTACATGATCTAAATCAAAAGTCACTCACTAAATGGATTATTTACACTAAAATAAAAATTAGCCATTTTTGTTTTTTCGATAACTAACATTAAGTTAGCAAGCTACGTCAAATTAAACGAAGCGGCAGGTTGCTAAGCAACGAGCGATACAAACACTGTTGCCAATGTCGATAGTTTATATTCGGTTGAAATTTAAACGCTGAAAACAGTGTAGCCAAATAAGCACTTAAGTAATAATCCAATCCGCCGATAATAAACTATTAGCATAATAAGAGGTTAAATATGGAAATATCATCATTGGGCCAGTTTTATATTCCCGCTACCACACCGCCAGAAAGCCCCCAGGAAAATGTAACTGAGAAGCTCGTAGTAGAAAACCAATCTGGGGTTAGTGTTTCTATATCGGCACAAGCAAGAGAGAGGCAGGACGCTGAACTTAACCAAACAGAAAAAGATCCTTCGGATAAAAAAGATTTTGGCGAATCACTTCGTTCCGGTGGGGCAAACGCTTCAAAAACCGACGATGAACCACTGACCGCCGAAGAGAGACTTGAGCAAAGAATTGAACAAGTAAAAGAAGAAATAAAAGAAATTCAAGAAGAAATGCACGCCTTAAGCGCGGATAGCAGTGAACAAGCTAAAGAAAAAGTTAAATTGCTCGCTCAAGAAATGAATGCATTATTAGGAGAATTAAATAACCTAATGGAACAAAAACTTGAGTCGATGAGAAAGGATAAGAGCTGATTTATTTAGCTAAAGCGTATTTCTGGCCACTATATTGAGCTATCGGCATCATGTATTTGTTTTTTCCCGTAGTATATCGATATTATTTAAATATAGAGCAATAAGATGGTTTTAGAATCTCGCTTAGTGAAACTCAGAGCATTGGACGTCGAAGATAGCAACGAGTTTTATCATTGGTCAGGGGATCGTGAGGTTACCCAATTTAGTCTCTCATCGTATGCTTATCCCCAATCTAGGGCAGATATTAGCAAGTGGTTAAGCACCATTAATAACAATTCAAAGACTGTTTCTTTTGGTATCTGTTGCGCAGAGTCAGGTAAACTCGTTGGTTACGCCGGTATTGCATCGATAAGTACCTTAAATCGTTGCGCAGAGTATTTTATCCTCATCGGCAACAGAGAATTCTGGGGCAAGGGTATTGCTACACAAGTGACCCGATTAGTGACTGATTATGGATTTAATACACTAGGTTTGCATCGAATCGAATTGACGGCCTTTGCCATCAATAGCGCAGCGATCAGAGCCTATGAAAAAGCAGGCTATGTTCATGAAGGAGTGAAACGACAATCAGGTTTTAGGCACGGTAAGTTTTTAGACAAAGTTCAAATGTCTGTACTTTCCCATGAATGGTCGGGACTCGGAAGTTAACCACCTTTAAACGGCCATCAGGCGAAAAGAAAAACACCAGTTAACTGGACGAGAAGAATTAAGCAGGCGGGGTATTGATGATAAACGTTTATCTGTTCGATTGGGGAGATACCCTGATGATTGATTACCCCAATGAAGCGGGAAAAATGTGCGATTGGCCAGTCGTCGAAGCAGTTGCGGGGGCAAAGGAAACCTTAGCCGCATTGTCGCTTCATGCGAAGATTTATGTTGCCACGGGGGCCGCCGACTCCACAGAAATGGAGATAAAGTCGGCCTTTGAACGTGTTGGTTTAAGCGAGTTTATCAGTGGTTATTTTTGTAAAGCTAACGTGGGATTGAGCAAGGGTAGTGTTGATTTTATGTTGGCGATTATTGCAACGTTAAACCAACCTGTCACTGACATAGCGATGATTGGCGATAACTATGAAAAAGATATTGAACCGGCTTTAGCAGCTGGCATTAACCCTGTCTGGTTGTCAAACAACGACCACGCGAGTGCGCCTAAGGGCGTAAAAATCATCAATGAATTAACTGAGCTTATTGAGAAAACGTAAGGTTAATTAAGTGACGGCTGAGGGTCATCCTGAAAAATATCCTCTATTGCCATATTAAATAAGCGCGCGGCTCTAAAGGCTAGCGGTAAGCTGGGATCAAACTTACCCTTCTCGATGGCATTAATGGTTTGCCGCGAAACAGCTAAGTGCAGCGCCAGATCTGCCTGAGTCCAATCACGCTCTGCTCGAAGCACCTTCAATTTGTTTTTCATCGAAAATTCCTTCTACCCGCAACAAGCCCAACGCTGTATGAAAGCGCCAGAACAACAATTAAATAGGCTGGGGTTAGCGCTGGCAGTCCTGCAATCTTCTCTAACACCGAGTAGCTAGAAAATGCCACAATAGTTACACCCACCGATAAAGCTAGCGCATCAAGTTGAATTTTCTTTTCTAACTCATCAGCTTCGCTCAGGAAGCGTTTGTATGCTAGCACCATTCCTATGCCTAGTCCCACATGAACAACGAGACCAATTGTTGACGCCCAGATCGCCTCATACCACTGAAAATCTGAGAGATAAGAAATAACCCCTAGCGAGAGCGCCCACGCAAAAATCCATAGGTTAGCGATGATCGCGTTCTTAATATCACGAGCGACCAATCCCTTCTTAGCCGCTTCTTCTTCAAATGTACCCATGTGCCTAACTCCTTTGTATGTAACCTGAGCTTAAAGTAATGTATGCTACTCTTTATGTCAAGTTTGCTTGTTATTGAGTCGAGTGTGGTTGACTTGTTTGTGGTGTTTTGGGCATTGGTTCGGGTGTTACTGAGCTCGGGAGTCTAAATCCTTTTGTTGGAGAAAATGTATTGGATTAACGTTTTTTATCTCATCTTTACCTGTCATTATTATTTTAAATTAAGCTGTTGTGCTTTAAACCCTCGAATTAGGAGATAAGCTCTTATAATACTTGCGGTTTGTTAGTCAAAGAAATATGATTGGAAAGACTTATGGTTTTTAGCTCTAAATAATTAGTACGTATATAATTTCGGTACTAATTCATTATTTGTTAGTCTAATTTGAACAATTTAGGAATGTATGGCATGCGTTTAGTAATCTTAGCCTTAATATTAGGCAGTCTTTCTATAGCAAATACCACATTGGCGGCAAGCGCCACTAATAGCTTTGGAAGTGTCGAACAGCTTGAAGTTGAGTTGGCACAAAAGAAAGTGGAATATACCACCTTCGTGGAGTCTTTAGCGCGTCTAAAAGACAAGCTCGCTACAACTGGGAAAACACTCGATGGCGCTCGCGCCCAGAGCAAAGTGCTTCGCGTAACGCGTAAACAAGCGTTAATCGAGATGAATGAGCAATATGAACTGATGGTTGAAAACCCGGAGCAAGATATTACGCCGGCGCAAAATGCTTATCGGGATATTGTCATTGAACAAAAAAGCAATAAAGAACATATACAAATATTGGTCGATAAATATCAGCAAGATAAATATCACGTCGAACAAGCAAATATCAATCGTTTCACGCTAGCTAATAGCAAGGAATCATTGGTTGAAAGCATTAAAGTGCGCCGCGCGCAGAGATTGCGTAACGAGTTTGAAAAAGAAGAAAAAGTAGAGGTTAGCCGTAGCGTGGTATGTAGCATTCAAGAAACGCTACAAAAATGTATTGCGCGTGGTAATTTGTTGGCGAAACAAAAAGCTTCGCAAAACTTTATTACCGCATTATTTAGCAATGCAACGGAAGCAAGTTTAATCGCTAAAAACAAACAAAACTCAACTGCGCGGGTCAAGGTCTTAGATCATAAAGTGTTGTCGGGAGAATTTAGCGGGCAGGGTACCTATAATACGAAATTATCGGTGTCGTTAGCAGGCTCTCTGCCAACCGATCAAGCCTGTGTCTTGTTGGCTATTCCAAAGCGCTATTGCGTGGAAACCGCGGTAATTTCGGGCCTAAGCGCTAAACCGTCATTTCCAGAAAGTAAATATGATCACGAAAATGTGCTTTATGAAGTTACAATTCGCTCCGATCAATATGATGATGAAGTGTTCATCGATGGGGTTAGCTATGGCTCAACTAAGTTAACCACTATGTTAGCAGCTGGCGCTCATGAGCTAGTTATTAGTAAGCAAGGTTTTGATAATCATCAGCAACGTTTGTTTTTAAATCGAAACATGATAGTTAAAGTTGAGTTGTTAAAGGCACAATATAACCTAGCAAGTGGCGAGAAAGTTCAAGACATTATCGCCAAAGATTCTTATGGACCTGAATTAGTAGGAATTTCCGCTGGAAAATTTCAAATGGGTGAGCTTAAAGGTGCTGGCTTTGGTAACGAGAAACCGGCCAAAGGTGCACAAATACTAAATAGCTTCGCCATCGGTCAGAGTCAAATTACTGTCGCCGATTTTAAAAAGTTCGTTGATAGCACGCAATACGTGACTGAAGCAGAAATAAATGAAGGTTGTGCTGTTTACGTTGATGGGCAACCTCAATACAATGCAACTTATAATTGGCGCAACCCAGGTTTTAAACAATCGGACAGACACCCTGTTGTTTGTGTCAGTGAAAAAGATAGCGGTGCTTATCTTTCATGGTTATCTCGAATTACCGACCGTAAATACCGTTTACCAAAAGAAACTGAATGGGAATATGTTGCGCGCGCTGGTAGTTCAGAAGATTATTGGTGGGGCAGTGATGTCGGTAATGGCAAGGCTAACTGCGCTTATTGCGGTAGCATTTGGTCAAATGTCAGTACGGCTCCGGTTAAATCGTTTCGTGCAAACCGCTTTGGACTTTATGACACCGTGGGTAATGTCTGGGAATTAACAAGTGATAAAGAGCTTGTTGCCCGTGGCGGCTCATGGAACTTTGCACCGAAGCTGTCTAAAGCCTCTGTGCGCCTCGAATTGTCACGAGGTTTTCGTTCTAATTATTTAGGTTTCCGAGCGCTACGCGAGAATTAATATATCGCTGGAAAATAAGTGCTATCAAAAACCACGTCAATTTGTAACGTGGTTTTTTTATGTTCAGGATGAACGGTATGCCGCGGTGCCATGGATGGCAAGGAGCGGCGATGTTCAGGATGAACGGTATGCCGCGGTGCCATGGATGGCAAGGAGCGGCGATGTTCAGGATGAACGGTATGCCGCGGTGCCATGGCAGAGTTTTTGTTCCAGACAAACTCTAAGTACTGCCGTCCATGGCAGCAATGGCAAGGAGCGGCGATGTTCAGGATGAACGGTCAGGATTTTTGTTCCCGACAAATCCTAAGTACGTGCATCCCGGCTTTAGCATCCTGCGTTGCTCTAACTGCGCCATCCATGGCTTCGCCTGCACGCAATGCCGCGGTGCCATGGCAGAGTTTTTGTTCCAGACAAACTCTAAGTACTGCCGTCCATGGCAGCACAGATTTTATGCTCCCGGCAAAATCTAAGTACTGCCGTCCATGGCAGCACAGATTTTATGCTCCCGGCAAAATCTAAGTACTGCCGTCCATGGCAGCAATGGCAAGGAGCGCGAGCAGGAGCCGGTAGCTCATCATCTATTTAGGCCGTTAAAAATGATCAGATACTTTGCTAGATTGGTATAATTACATGGATACGAGTGGCCATTGCAATATGAATAGTTTGTTCGCGCATATGGGATTGCCCAGTGGAACAGAGCAAGTGAATAAATTTTTACGCGAACATCGCTTGGTTGATAATTAGGCAATAGAGCAGGCGGATTTTTGGACCCCTGCGCAGGCAGCTTTCATTATGGAGGCTATCGTTCAAGATTCAGATTGGAGCGAGCTTGTCGACCACCTCGACGCTGCGTTAAGGCACTAATCGCTCCGAGTAACTTGGCGCGCCATCGAACAATGCGGCGGCTTGCGCTGAGTTCATTCCCCAATGCTGGGTCATTAGGGTACTTAACCATGAGAATGTGTGGCTGGTTGGTTGTAGATCGCGCGCTTCAAATAATTGCCTAGTCTGTAACCCTGGCCACTCGCCAAGTACTCGGCCGCCCGCAACCGCGCCGCCTGCTAGTAATAAAGTACTGGCGGTGCCATGATCTGTCCCCTTAGTGCCATTCTCTTTGGCGGTGCGACCAAATTCTGTTGCGATCACCACAACCGTATTTTGCCATTGTTCCCCTAAGCTCTCTTTTAACGCGCCAAGGCCATCGTCTAGTAGAGCGAGTTGTCGATTGAGGCGATTGGTTTGATTATTGTGGGTATCCCATCCTCCGAGCGCTAACATCGCGCAATCGGGACCATCAGGCGCAGACATTAACTTTCCGCAGCCCTTGGCCAATGCGGTAAAGCGACCGTTTTTTTGCTGTGGTTGTTGGCTCATCGTCGTGGCACGTAGTTTGAGTCCGTCATTTAGTTTAGCCAGCAATTGATCGTCATGTTGATAGAGCTTTTGCAGCGCGGCATATAAGTCATCATCCCCTTGTTTAAGCTTTGATGGGTACCAGGTATTAACATTATCACCACCGCGTAAACTCAGTGGTGTCGATTGGGCGACGGCGATGGCCGCGTCATTGTTTACCGCAGTCACTCGCGCCAGCCAGCCGTTGTCATGGTCGGTTCGTTTAAGCCCACTTTCAAGAAAATCTTGGCCATCGAAATGAGAGCGATTATCAAAGCCACTCGAGACCGCCACAATGGGCAATAATTGTTGCGCTTGATACCAGCTATAAAGGTTCTTCAATGATGGGTGCAGGTAAAAACCTCGCGATAGCGGTTGAGTTAGGGTCGCTGGATCGGGTTTTATAGTGGGGCGCAATGTGGCTAAGTTCGGATCAAAGGCGGGGATCACCGTCGCTAGTGAATCGAGGGCTCCTCGCAGTACCACCCAGACGAGTTTCGGTGCCGGGTTGGTATTGAACACGGCCGTCGCAAGTGAATTTTTGTGCCAAAGGGCGAGGGTAGCGGCCCCTCCTGCTATAAATTGACGACGATCCATGGTGCTCTCCTAGTTATCTGGGTTAAAACATTGTTGCGCTGAGGCTCTTATCTGCGTTGAAACTTTTATCTACGTTGAAACTCCGGACTCATCAGCGCCAGCGTCAACGATTGCTGGCGACTCTCGGCGCGCATTACTTGCTGTAAATTGTCAGCGGACAGCAAGACACTAAGGCTACGCTCGATATCACCCAAATTGGCAACTTTTTTTGTGTCAAGCAGTTGCGCCGCCCAATCTATTCGGGCCATTAGCGCACTGGCACCATCCCAATCTTGCTGGGTGTCACCAAAGCCAGCGGGACTACCAGCTTTAAAAGGCTGCTGCCCTAATTGGGCCAAACTTCGGATCAGCCGCTGGGGTCTGTTTGGTTTCATGTTAAGCAAGCGCATACTCGAGATCAAAAAGTCGCGCGGGCTCTTGTATTTTTCACTGGCTGATTGCCACGACTCTGGTGCATCAATTAAGGCCAACATGACTTGCTTGATGTTGCCATTAGTTTGCTGCCAACGTTTGACTAGCTTTGCCACCAAACCCGCGTTGGGTTGGTCGCTAATAAAATGACGAACCAGCTTAAAGCAGATAAATTGCGCGGTCTTAGGGTGATGAGCAAGGTCGAGTAGCATGGCTTCACCTTGCGCTAGTCCACTTTGTTTGTATTGCTTATTGAGTAGCGTTTGGCTGCCAGGTTGGTGCGCGACGCGGCGAAAATTAAATCCTGCTTCAATTTTTTTAGCCTTGTTGGGGCGCTTGATGCTCCAGCCAGAAATGCCATTGGCCAGGGCAATAACATCGACTTGACTATAACCACCGCTGACGCCTAGGGTATGTAGCTCGAGGATCTCTCGCGCCAAATTTTCATTGAGTCCTTTGCCTTTTCGTGCCAATTTGGAGTCGTTGCCCGCCGACTGTTCATTGTTTAAATAAATAAGCATCGCCGGGTGTTTGATCACACTCATCAATAAATCTTCGAAATTACCGAGTAAATTGGGGCCAATAGCCTCACGCTCGAGCGTCGGTGCAATCGCGCTCATGGTGCGCCCACGGGCGGTAACACTAAAATGGTTGGAGAAAAAATCGAGTAGTCGCCAGCTCATTGAATGTTCGCTAGTAATGGCCTGGACAGTGCTATCGATACTTAGCGCTCGACTGGCTACGATACTTTGCTTAGGGAATGTGGCCTTTTTACCAAGTTTTTGCTGTTGTTTCTTGAGCTGCTTAAAATCGGCTAAGGTTTGGGCCATCGATTGTAAACTTGGCAGTTTAGGGTCAAATTCAACGCCGCTTAATTGCTGGGCTAACCAAGACTTGGGATCTTCACTGGCAATTTGTAGCTGCTGATATGACGCGCCATAACCGAATCGATTAGCGGCAATGAGGGCTTGGCTGGTAATTTTCATAGACGACCACTCCAGTAAATTGATTGATTTATTTATCATAACGGGTTGTCGGTTTATTACTAGTGGGTTTACATTGATTTACTTTTAGCAGAGGGCGATAAGAAAAAGGTGGCACTCAAGCCACCTTGTTACCGGTTATTTAGCCATGTTGGCGATTAATTCGCTGGGCTCAAAGTCATCAACATTGATTGAATGGAGACGTCCGATTTCGGTTTTTCGTAAATGCTCAGCCTCTTCTTCGGTGATGCAGCCAAGTTTGAGTGCTTTGTCGGCGAGCTTGTCGAGAAAGATCAGTTGTTCTCTCTCGCCTGTTGCCTTGCTGATCTTTTTAATGATCGCTTCTGCTGCGATAACATCAGTTAATGTTTGCTCCTGGACACCGACAGGGTTGTTGGGGGTTGCCGCCCAATATTGACCTGCGCCGATGCGGTCACGTGCCATGTTTGGTGTTTGCAGCAACTGTGCGACTTGTTGATCAAGTTCATCGTTGGTGGTGACTAAAGTAATGCCGGTTGGGTACATCACCAAGCGCAATAACTTACCCACCCATTTAATTGGGAAGTTACGTAGCAATTCATCGAGCGCCGTTTGCGCCTTAAACAATGAGTCACGTACCGCCCAATGAACCAAGGGTAAGTCGGCTTGTTGGCGACCTTCATCATCGAAGCGTTTAAGCACTGCACTGGTCAGATACAATTGACTTAAAATATCACCCAAGCGCCCAGATATTCTTTCCTTGCGCTTGAGTTCGCCCCCCAAACAAGCCATCGCGATATCAGATAAGAAGGCTAAGTTCGCTGAGAAGCGATTCATGTGCTGGTAATAACGCTTTGTATCATCGCTAAAAGGTGCGTTTGAGAAGCGGCTGTTACTAATACCTAACCAGAGACTGCGGCAGAAGTTACTGATCGCAAAACCAATGTGACCAAATACCGCGCTATCGAATTCTTCCAACGCTTGACGCTCATCTTCACAGCCCGCCGCATCAAGTTCGGCTAGCACATAGGGATGACAGCGTATCGCGCCCTGACCATAGATGATTAACGATCGGGTTAGAATATTGGCGCCTTCAACAGTAATAGCAATGGGCGCGCCTTGATAGCCACGTCCAACGTAATTAT
>Ga0105355_10001823_pt1 | contig 19497 bp, 9 predicted proteins | sample GOMGulsemesocosm_2_FD_83508 | JGI IMG/M metagenome (GOLD analysis project Ga0105355, IMG submission 83508) | Methane-oxidizing microbial communities from mesocosms in the Gulf of Mexico - GOM9C Gulf of Mexico | ecosystem: Environmental > Aquatic > Marine > Cold seeps | place: Gulf of Mexico... | reverse complement strand
AAGCTTGACCAATATTGTTGTCTGGCCCTAAGGATACGTAGCTATTGTTGCAAACTAGGCTTACTACATTTTTATGACTAACTACTATTCCTTTAGGCTTACCAGTAGATCCTGATGTGTAAATCATATAGGCAGGGTGTCTTTTACTGGCCGTCATTTCTATTGCAATGTTGTCTATAGCTAATAGGGTGCAGGCAGCCTTTATTTCGGATTCGTCAATACACAATGTTTTTATTCTGGTATCTAAAACTATGTGTTTATGTTTTTTATCCACCAATAATAACGATAAACCTGCATCTTCAAGCATATAGTCAATACGCTGGGCCGGATATTTAGCATCAATAGGCACGTAAGTTGCGCCTGTTTTCAAAATTGCTAACATGGCAATAATACTGTGTGACGTTGGAGATAAAATAAAACCGACCTCATCTCCTGGAAGTACATCTTGCTGAACAAGTAAGCGGGCAAACTGATTCGCTTTATGATTTAGTTCCTGATAACTCAAATTGGCGTCAATATAATCCAAGGCTATTTGGTATGGGTGATCAGCTGCTTGTTGTTCAAAATATTGGTGAATGAGCTTGTTTTTAGAATAAGTGGCTTTAGTGCTGTTCCAGTCTAACTGCTGATGGCGAATTTCAATTGGATCCATAAAGTTATAATCTTTAATGCCTATTTGTGGATCACGCACAATAGCGTTCAACAGGTTGATAAAGTGTCTGGCCATTTGTTCAATAAACTCATTACTGAACAAGGCGCTAGCGAACTCCCAACAGCAGTTGAGGTATTCCTCATTTTGCTCAATTTCTAACAATAAATCGAATTTAGCACTACGACCATCATGTTTTAACTCGTGAGTTTCAGTGCCTTGTAATTTTAGTTGGCCAGATTGATTGTTTTGTAAAACAAACATGATTTGAAATAAGGGCTGGAACGAAGTATTGCGTTGCGGTTTTACGGTTTCAACAAGACGGTCAAAGGGAACCTTGCCGTGATCAAAGGCATCTAACAGGGTTTTACTGTTATTAAGTAAAAACTGGTTGAAGTCTGGATTTCCACTAGCATCATTACGGATCACTAAGGTATTTACAAAAAAACCAATTAACGAGTTCATTTGTTGATTGAAGCGACCGGCATCTGGTGTGCCCATAACAATATCAGTTTCACCACTATAGCGACTTAACAATAAGGAAAAAGCACTTTGTAGTACCATATATAAAGTGGCATTGTGCTGTTGGCCAATATGGAGTAATTTGCCGACTATTTCACTGGGAATTTTACAATGAAATCTACTCCCTTTATAGCTTTGTTGAGCTGGTCTTGGATAGCTCGTTGGCAAATTATGCAATACCGGTAATTGTTGCAAGTGTTGTTCCCAATAAGCAATATCTTTAATAATACTATTTTCAAATGCAATCGATTTTTGCCAGATAGCGTAGTCAGTGTATTGGATAGTAAGCGACGGCAATGGACAAATTTCGTTTGGGTTACTCAAGTAGTGACTATATAGTTTATTGAGTTCTTCAAAGATGATAGCCATCGACCAACCATCCGTCGCAATATGATGAATATTAATTAACAACAGGTTTTCTTGCTCGGCGAGTTGAAACACGTGGCAACGTAGTGATGGTTCTTTACCCAAGTCTATTGTTCTTTCCGATTCAGTTAAAATAGCAAGTTTCAAAGCTTCAGGGTTATAAGTCAAAGCGTCTACTTGACTGATTTTAAAGTCACTTTCTGCCACTACTTGTTGATAAACGTTTCCTTCAGACTCGTAATAGCGGGTAGCCAAGATATGATGTCTGGAGATAAGGGTATTAAAAGATTGAGTCAGTACATCAATGTCTAATGATCCTGTTATTTTGTATAAATACGGAATATTATAAAGAGCTTTATCTCCATCCATACTGTCGATAAACCATAACCTTTGCTGAGAAAAAGACAGAGTACAAATTTTTTCATTAGCAATTGGGATTATCATATTTACATTTTCATTATGAGGTAATGTAGTAATGAAGTCGGCCTGCTGCCGAATCGTTTGATAACTGATAAATTGGCTAACAGTTAAATCACACCCAAAGGTATGGCGAACCATAGTGACAATTTTTGCTGCTTTTAACGATTGACCACCCACATCAAGAAAATGATCATCAATGCTTAAATTTTCGGTTCCAATCACTTCTTGCCAGTATGTTAATAATTGTTGTTGGATTTCATTTTGTGGTTTTATCAAGTCTCGACAAATGGCGTTTTTTATTGGTATGCTCGCCAACATTTTACCATCAACTTTACCGTTTTTATTAATAGGGAAATTAGTCATTAAAACTATACTCGACGGCAACATAAATACAGGCAGTTGTTTGCCTAGCTGTTGACTAATTTCTAATCGTTGCTGATGCTCTGTTAATCCGGCGATGCGATAATCTTCATCAATAATAATATAAGCACAGATTTGTTTGTCGCCAGTACGATCTTTTGTAAACAAGACCACAGCTTCGTGCACGACGAGTAAACTTGTTAGTGTTTGCTGTATTTCCATTAAATCGATACGGTAACCGCGTAATTTGATTTGATTATCCATTCGTCCAATAAACGACAAGAAGCCATTTTGTTCAAGCCTTACAAAATCTCCGGTATGATAAGATCTAAGCGGGGTACCTGTTAACTTTTCAGATATAACAAACGAGGTATTTGTTGCTTTTGGGTTATTTAGATATTTTTGAGCCAAGCCATCGCCAGTAACCACCAATTCTCCCTTTTCTTCAACACCCACAGGGTAGCCCTGAGTATCAACGACATAACATTGACGGTTGGCAAGGGGAGAGCCAATTGAAATTGGTTGAGTATCATCAAAGTCTCTAGGGATAGCATAAAAAGAGGACAAAGTAGTATTTTCTGTAGGGCCATAGAGATTTATAATTTTAATGGTATTGTTACACTCATACAGTTTTCTCACTGCTTTAACGGATGTCACCTCACCACCGGTCATCAAATATTTAATCCCCCGAAAATCAATATTGTCACTCAGTACTAAATGCTGGAATAACGCAGAAGTAATAAATATAGTATTGACCTTATGTTGCTTCAGTTCTTCAATCAATAATTCAGTATCAAACTGTGCGCCACAATAAATTGACACGCAACCTCCATTGAGTAACGGTCCCCAAATTTCGATTGTTGCAGCATCGAAGGTCAACGTCGACATGAACACCATGCAGGTATTGTGATTTAAAGGCGCAAAAATATTGTTTTTAACTAGGCTTACAATCCCTTTCTGTGGTATTAAAACACCTTTAGGCTGTCCAGTGGTACCGGATGTAAAATTAACATAGGCCATCAGAGAATTGTCACCTGAAGCCTTGGTTATTCTTAAATTATCCCCTGAAGCTTGGCTGCATTGTTGATGATATTCATCTTCATTGATATCGATAATGTCTATATCAAGACCAGGTAACTTTTCGATTAACGATGACGCTGATATCAATAAATTCAGCTGTGCTTCTGAAATAATAAAATGCAATCGACTCGCAGGATAATTGACGTCAATAGGAACATAAATTGCGCCCAATTTGATGATAGCGATGAGATAGACAATCAATTCAGTTGAACGGTCAAGGCAGATTCCTACCATATCGCCCTTTTTAACGCCATGGCGTTTTAGCATATGGGCGGTCTGGTTGACTTGTCGATTTAATTCAAAATAGCTGAGAGATATATTCTGGTAACGCAAAGCAATAGACGCTGGATGTAACTTGACCTGTTGCTCAAATAACTCAGCGATAGTACTATTTTTGGGATATTGAGTATTGGGTTTGTTCCACTGTCGAAAAAACGCTGTATTTTTGGTTGTCGTGCTGACTTCTAATTTGTTATTCACTTTAAACTTCCCTTTACTGATGAAACTCGACAGTGTGTTGATTTAGATTTTATTGTTCACCTGCTTAGTGTAAACATTTTTAGTAAAGTTACTCCCTGTACGATCGAACAGATAGTATGAGTTTCTGGGTTAAGGAAGCACAAGTCAGCTTTAAAGTAGGAATGGTTGACATTAGCATCGGTGATCACACAAACGCAGGTCAGGGGTTGCACGCTATTTTGTGCAAGAACTATTTTATCGATTTTAGACGGCATAGCCCAACAAGGCGTATCAAGGCTTGATAACATGGCATTAATTAGTTGGCTACCTGCGTCAATATATCGATAGGCTTCAGTCGACATAGCTGTACTTGGCACTGAGAGTACAGTCATTATACTGCCTTGACCTTCAATTATAGTGGTTTTATTGCAGAACCTAGCGGTACTGAGGCCTTGTTGCTCTGGCGTAAATTTTAATCCTTGACGCTGTAGGTAACGATAAAACTTTTCTATATCTACCGCTTTTGCATTGTTGGTAAAATCACTTTTCAACTGCGTAGTTGGAATTTCTGTCATGGAGTTACTGTTGGGATTAGCGGTAGCTGAAAAGGCAGTAGCCCAGTCACCATCAACGTATCGATAACGAACGATGATGACATAGCCCTTTAAATGCTGTTCCTGTAAGCTCAATTGAAACTGTAACCCCTCTTCGATTAACACCACTTGTTGGTGAAGTTGAATATCGCTGAGTTGATAGCAGCGGGTCTCACTACAATGACTGATATATCTCGAAACGGCTCTGATATAAAACGACAAAGGTAGCATTTGTTTACCATATAGCGTCACTCCATCTAATGCGTCCTTGTAACCGTGTGTGAACTTTCTTCCTTCGTCAGAGAACCAAGATTCATTCTCAGTAATAGATAACATCGCCGAATCAACCATAATTAAACCATTTTATCTAGGCTGCGAAAGAAAAATGCGGGCATAATCGTTTTGAGCACTCGCATCATTTTACTTTCAAAATTACAGACCACTTCGAATTTGTTTTTCAAAATAGCGTTGAAAAATAGATCTGCAACACTTTCAGCGGTCATTAATTTGACATTCGCGCTGAGCGCCTTTGTTTCTGCCAAGGTATTCACTTTTTCATAATCGTGTAACGGTGTTTCAGTATCTGGTGGGTATATAATCGTTACACCAACACCTATTTCTTTTGCTTCCATTCGAATACTTTCCGCTAAACCGCTTATAGCAAACTTACTGGGTGCATACCCGGTGTAACCTATTGCACCTACATAACCTGCTACGCTCGATACAAAACCAATATGGCCACCTTTGCTTTCTTTAAGATAGGGCCATGCATAATACAAGCAATAAAACATTCCCATATAATTCACACTCATGTGTTGTTCATGCTTTTCAACACTGTTATCACACATACGGCCACACAGAATTGCTCCAGCATTATTGATCAAGGTAAATATGCCTCCCTCGTTTTTACCTATTTCATTCATTATTTCAGCAATTTTTTCTTTATCTGCGACATTACTGACGTAAATAAAGACATCAACGTCTGATCCCAGTAATTTTTGAATTTGCTCTTTGGTCTGTTGCAATTTTTGTTTGTTACGGGCAATTAGGAATAATCGTGCGCCTAGTCGTGCAAACTTCACTGCCGTTTCAAATCCTATTCCTGAAGACCCGCCTGTAATAACAACATTTTTTCCGTTATAATTAGCCATTAGACTTTTCCTTTTACCTGTTTAAATACGTTTGCTTTAGTTAAAGTTGTAACGGGAAACAATTCATCCCCGAGTAAATTAATCACTTTATTAACCCATTTATTTGTCGCTTTGACGTACAAATATTCTTCTACACCAATGGCGCCTATTTGTTGTTTAACCCAATAGGCGGTTTGCCCTAGTTTTAGTTGGTCACACCCCTGACTTATTGCATGATCCAAAATGCAATAAACGATGTTAAAATAGGGGTCGAGTGCGTCATTCTTAAAATCCGCTTTACCGACTAACATGAAATTCATTTTTTTGTCAGTTTGAGCAAGTAAAGCTGCACAATGCACAACACCTTTATCAACAATTGCCATCAAGCTGATCTCATCTTTCAATGACTGGTATGTCTCAGTAAAAAAGGCCTGGTTTAAGGTTTCAAGTTTGATTTCTTGGCGATCCATCACACTTATATACAGCTGATAAAATAGCTCAGGCGTTAATAGTGAAGGATGTAATAAGTAAGCACCTTTCTCCTGTGGCAGTTGCTCTTCTTGCCAGTGAATCAATTGAGGCTTTACGCCTCCTAATTTTTTCAAACATTTCTGCATCTTACGACGATAAGATGTTCGTAAGCTGGCGCTAAACTCATCAAAACTATGCCAAGGTACTGACATTTCCATATACGGCACGCTTCGATAACGGTAAAATCCATCGTTTTCAATACTATCAATACGTAAAGCCTCAGGTTCTCGAAACTCTTTTACCATCATGTACTTAATGCCTTGTTCTGCGGCTAGTTTATTCATTGATTTTGTCAGCAATTCGGCAATCGCTTTGTCATGGAGGGGATCAGTTAAGGCAAGGTTTTGCTGCCCTAGTGATACTGGTGCTCCGCAAAACAAAAACTCCAGTTTTAAAAAGTTTTTGAATACTTTGCGTACAGACTGAATGCCAGTTTTCAAGCCTCCTTCAACCAAGCTATCTAGATGAATGACGAATGAGCACATCATTGCACTGCCTACCAGTTCACCTTTATATTCAAATAAAAAGTACCAATGCTTAGCTTTTTCTATATTGGCTTTTTCTACCCCTCTTAAAAATCGGTGGCAGTTGAACAAGTCGCCTTTGTCCAGCAAGCTATCCCAAAGCTTTTCATCGATTTCATCGAGTGAGTCGAGTCGCTTTATTTTGTAGTCCCCTAGCTGAAAATATGGCTTAGTTTGCACACTTTCATATCTCTTGATATTGAGAGATTGCTCGATATTTGGAGAAACTCTTTCAAATTTTTCCCACGTATTATTAATTTGTTCCACAATAAATCCTTCTATTAGCTAGTATCTGCTAAAAAAATCAGGTGTTTTTAGCAGTAAAATAATAAGTATTTGATGAAAATATCAATTACTTATGCTTCTATGATTGAAGCTTTTTATTCATAAAACTCAGAAGCTCAAATTACTTTGAGCACTCATTTTTTGACTGACAATTAGTTAACTAATTTAACTACAGGCACTTCATTGACCACTTTTTTGTCCCTAGCTAAATTGAGCATTAATAATGCAGGCAGCAAAGTAATATCAAATATATAGGCAGAGCCTAGACATACGGCCGTGGTTACACCAAACATTTGCATTGGCGTAAAGCTAGCCAGCCCAAACATTGAAAAGCACACAACTAGCACCATAGTTGTTATCAGCAAGGTAGGTGACGTATTGGTTATCACTTCACGAATAGATGCTTCTTTACTAATGCCAGAGCGGCGCAGCTGTGAGAATTCAGACAAAATATGAACGGTATCGTCAACGGCAATACCTAATGCCACACTAATGATGAGTACCGTACCGACATTTAATGTTTCGCCGGTTAGTGCGAGTACCGCTCCCCCGACAATGATTGGTACTATATTAGGGATTATTGCTAATGCACCTAGCCAAATCGAACGGAAAAATATCATTAACAGTACGCTGATAAGTAAAAAAGCGGCGATAACAGAAGTAATAAAAGAATCGACTACCAGTTTTTCAAGACGTTGAAATATTTGGTATTTACCGGTCACTACAATATCTAGATCTAGATGTTTAGCCTGAGTCTCTATGCGCTCTATCATCGCGAGTGCTTTACTGGAAGATCCTATGGTCCATAATACGGTTAAGTGCAACGCATCCTCGTTTAGTGTGATACGGCTTTCGATATTACCGCCAAGAGGCAAACTAATAATATAACTAAGAATTTCTTGTGCTATCAAGGCTTGATCGTTTACCAGCACATGATGGGCAGGGTCATCATGGAAAAAAGCTTGGTTGGTATCTTTAAGAATATCAATGATGGACAATACCTTGGTGACGCCCTGTTGTTCTTCAATCCAACCTTCAAATTTGGCAACTCGATGTAAAAACTCTACATTTTTCGCTGAACCGTTTGATCCAGCTTCCACCACAATTTCAATCATTCTTGATGCACCGACATCTTTCTCAATGAATTCAGTGGCAACTCGCAGCGGATGGTCAGGCTTGAAATATTTAATCGGGTCTGATTCAGCTTTGATTTGACTGGTCAATACTGCACATACGACAACGATAAATCCTGTGATCGCAACGACCGTTTTAGGTTTATTGATCACGACAGTCGAGAGTTTTTCAGTTAACGCATTGGAGGTCTTAATTTGCTTGTTTTTGTGTGAGATTCTCAAATGAAATAATATTCCACCCAAAATAAGGTACGTGATAAACCAAGTAGCAATGGCGCCAAATGCGACAGATAATCCTAGCTCTGCTATTGGCAGTATCTTGGATGTTGCAATACTTAAAAATCCAGCGGACGTAGTTATAGTGGTGACTATGGTGGGGAAGAAATTTTTCAGCAGCGCATAGCGGCTGGCTTCAATAGCGTTATTGGTGAATTTACTGACGCGTTTATACGTTGCCAGAACATGAACAGTATCGGCGATGGCAATAGCTAAAATAATATGAGTCAATGAAGCCGTAATGGAGTTCAGCTTTATGCCTAACCAACCTAAGCTTGTCGTGGCTGCAATGGCTGAAACGACAATTATCAACAGAGTGATAATTGCCAGTGAAAACTTCCGAGTGATGAATAACAACATCGCAAAGCAAACAATAATTACCAAAGGAAGTATGAGAGAATTGTCTTCTATAGCGATTTCTGCAAATGCGGCTTCTAAAGGAGGAGAGCCACTGATGTATATATCAAAATTCGGCCCTTCATGCTTGCTTACTAAAGATCTAATAGCCGTTGTTATAGCTAAAGCATCTAGAGGCTTGTCTAGCGGGGGACGAATTTGGGCAAATAATAATGTTGTATGACTATCTTTACTAATTAAATAACTAGGTAAGGTTTTATGGGATAAGACCTTTTTCTTACGCTTTGCTAAAAAAGTAGGTGTTAATTCCTGATTATTTTCAAAAACAAATTCGCTTCGAATATCGTCACCATCAGCAACAATTAACTGAAAATTCGCGAGAGAATCTACCCGGATCACTTCTGGAAGTAACCACATTTCAGCCGTCATATTTTTTAGTTTGTTTATTGCTTCTGGTGTGAAGATTCCTTGCTTTGATGATAAAGCTAATACAACCATGTCATCATTACCGAACCGTGATTCAAAATTATCAAAGTCTTTTATAATGGGAGACTCTTCACTCAAATTACTTCTGTAACTAAAATCCGTTTGCATATTGCCAGCACCTGCCAGTAATACAAATAGTAATATTAAGCCAAGAAGAACTGCCAACTTGGGTCTTTTTTGGATCGCATTTACTGCGAATTCTGCTACAGCAGGAGGTTGATATTTTAATTCCATGATAATGCCTTTTAAATTTTATTTACTGTCAATACCGCATTCTATTGGGTTGCGTTTTTTAATATTTTTCCGATGGCATTTTTTGCCAGAGCATCACAAAACACATACTCATTAGGCCATTTGTAACGAGCGAGTTGAGTACGTAAGTGAGTTTTTATATCTTCGATGGTTAATCGGTTTTTTTCTTTTAATACGATAGAAGCTTTCAAACATTGTCCTTTAAGCCTGTCAGGAATGCCTTCTACACAGACTTCAGCCACTTCAGTCATTTTGTATATGACCTCTTCGACTTCTCGCGGAAAAATGTTATAGCCCGCTTTGATCACAATATCTTTTTTTCTATCAACGATTTGTATAAACCCTTGCTGATCGATAAATCCCATATCTCCACTGGCCAGCCAGCCGTTTTTTAGTACATGGCTAGTCGCCTCTGGCTCATTGAGATAGCCCAACATGACATTGGCTCCTTTAAAGTAAAATTCACCAATAGCGCCAGGAGGTACTTCCCTACCTGAATTATTTAGGACTTTGATATTTATGCCGAGGTATGGTTTTCCAACGGAGTTATTTTTATAACCGTTCTCACCGGGATGATTAGTGCTTACGCTCACGGTTGCTTCTGAAAGGCCGTAACCTTCATAAATTGTTAGTTTAAATTTATCTTCAAAATCTTTTTTTATCCCTTGATGTAATGGTGCACCACCACTTAACGCGTATTTTAATTTTTTAAAATGCACGTTCTTTTGTTCCAATGTCTGAAAAATGAGCCCGTACATTGTTGGTACACCGGCAAACATGGTTATATCTTGATTGGTTAAGGCATCGATACAATCATTAACCTCAAATCGAGGATAAAGTACCAAATTGACGCCAGTGCTAACGACGACATTAAGCAGACAATTGAGTGCATAGCTTTGAAAAAGGGGTAACATACATAAGACTTTATCTCCGGAAACTGGCTCAAAATACGCTTTGATCATACTGATTTGTGCTTGAAGATTACCATTGGAAATCATGACACCTTTCGGATGACCTGTTGTTCCCGAAGTGTAAATGGTCAGCACGTGTGAATCTTTGGTTAGTGGTGCGGGGCGCAACTGTTCACCAGATTGTGTAAAGTTGGTAAAATGCGTATATGAATTGCTTCCAGCATTCTCATCAATTGCATCTAGCAATATAATTTCAGGTTTGCTCTTTGTCTGAGCAAGCGCTTCGTTGATTACTACCAATTTATCTGTGGTTGTAAAAAGTAATGACAAATTACTATTGTCAAAGATATATACGAGTTCTCGTGCCGTTAACATCACATTGATCGGTACTAGAATATTTCCGGACATAAATGCCCCATATACCAAACTGATATAGTCAATACTATTTGGTAGGAATAGGCCAACGCTTGGTTTATCAAGTGGCTTTTCTTTATTTACATGTTTGCTTTCACTAAAGTAATTCTGAAAACCTGACGCTACCGTTGTGACATTGTTTAACAATTGCTGGTAACTAACATGTTCATCATTAAAACTGATGGCGATATTTTGGGGTTCAGTTTTTACCGTATTTATCAGGTTTTGATATATAGGTAAGTTGTATTGTGTACTTTTCATAATAAAGGCCTTGTATTTAAGCGCTAAACTGCAACTTTCAATGATGACTGTTGATTCGCTGCAATAGATACAGGTGGCGTGTCACTAAGCTTATGTGTCAGGCCAATATTCTCCATCAAGTAAACTACTCGGTTAAATAGCTGCTCACTCGCTTCTCTAGTGGAAGCCGGGTGGGCAGATATACCGTTGAAACAAAAATGATCATCTATTGAACGTAACCAAAAATAATGCATTGGACCGCCTGGTATGGCACCACTGAGTCCCTGTAAATTGGTTAGAGTTAACTCTCCATATTGATTGTCGTATGGATATTGTCCGACGTTACTTATACTGACGGTGTCAGCGACACCACCGCTTTCACGGTAATCGAGTTTGTTTTTCTTCACAAAAGCACCAATTTCTTTGGTTTTATCTAGCACTGCATGGAATAAAACGGGCATACGATCTTTAATTTGTTTTTTTGAGCTATCCATCAGTGCTCTAGCCAGCGCCCAAAACTCAATATCTTTATCAACAGATACGGTGATATCAGCGACGCCGTTAAATAACCCGAGAGCTTGCTGGGTATTTTCTGAGCCATTTATGTGACGACGTAAACTAAAATCCATTGCCATTGGTAGCTCATTACGGCCGTTTTTAGTCGGTAAATAGCCCCCAACTTTTTTTATTTTCTCTATTGTGGCTATTTGTACTACTGCAGAAAAAGCTCCTCCGATAGTCACCTTGTTTTGTTTGCACAGTTTTCGAATACGCGCCCAGTTGTCTTTACTTCCACTGGAAAAATTGCATATAGCCAGACTATGTTCGGCAGACTCTAATTTTCCAGCAATGGGTAGAGGACTATATCGATAGAAGTTTTTATGGTGTTTGATCAAAGATTTTATAGCTAAGCTGGACACTACTTTTTCTAGCCGGGTTAGTGGTATTTGAGATATGACGGATGGCGTGTGGGGCAAAGATTCAGCCAGTGAGATCTTACCTTTGGATGGCACTTTTTCGATGGTAGCGATATCACCAAGTAATGACATTAATTCGTGTAATAAACGCATCAGGGAAATGCCATCGACCACACTGTGGCTAGCGCTGATCATGACATGCTGTTTACCGTCATTGGACTGGATTAGTAGTACTCTAAACATATAGCCAGCAACGGTGTCGTAACGATAACTAGATTCTTGTTCAATCACTGTTTGCCAAAATGGACGAAACTGGTATTCATCACTTGCTTGTTTACGGAGTTCAACAATTAAGCGTTTTGGATCTGCTTCTGGGTATACGAATATAGGATGTTCGTTTATCGTGTTGCTCCAATCAACTCTTGCCCGTAAACCTGGGTGGCGCTTATGTAAGGCCAGCGCGGCATTGCTCAGCTGTGCTAGTGTAATTTCCCCCTGCACTTGACCAGCTAATATGTCAGCGGTTTCGTAATGTACCATTGCTAATTCAAGACCTTGTACCGCTCGTCTTGGTAACGTTGATGGGGTTGTTGATGGTAATTGAAAGCGCTGATTTAAATTCTTTAAACTTTCTTGACCTCGAATACGTCTCCGTCGGTCTCTAAAATCAGGCATCAAGCGGGTATCAAGAAAAAAAGATTCCAGTAATTTTTTCGCGTCATCAATACGGCCAGCTTTTACGAGTGCCCAAGAATAGGCTTGAACGTATTTACTTTTTTTGAAACCAAAGGCCTCAGCATTTTCAAAAGCTGTTTTGGTTGCGTGCAACGTTTTATCAGGCTTACCACCTAATATTTTTGGAGCAACTAGGTGAAATAACCCATAGGTTAGATTAGCTGTTGGATGTTGGGGTGCCCGAGTAATATTATCTTCAATGAGTCGTGAATATTTACGAGCCAGCGAAAAGCCGGAAAAAAACGGTAAGGCATAAATCCACACACCGTATGCACGCGCTTTAACGATATTTAACTCGATATTATCCGAATCGAGGTGGTGACCCCATTTGACCACCTGCAAAACTCGTTCGGCTTCCTTACGTGTAATGACATCTGTGCCCCTATCTAGATAACTTTCTAACAAATTATCAGCATAATGCGCAATACTATTGGCTTGCTTCTGTTCGCAATTTGCAGTTTTAAGTATTTTAGTCGAGCTGAAAGCAAGCTCACTGACCACTTTGTGAGCGACTTTTTTCATCTCGTGAGCCAAGGTTTTATTGTCAGTAGTAGTCAAACAATGATCGTCAGGATAAATGGGCTTACCAATAAATATCGAGGCTTTTTCGCCTTTAACAAATCTAGCGCTATTTTTAGGTAATACTCTGTGTGCATTATGGATACCAATAGGCAATATCGGAATGTTCAATTCTGCAGCAAGGTTGAAGGCTCCATATTTCCACGGTAGCATCTCAGCACCATCGGATCGTTGTCCCTCAGGATACATAATGATGATTTCATCATTTAACAATAAATCTTTTAGTTTTTTGTAAGCCTCTTCGGGCTGTTTAGGATTGATGGCTACGGCACCACCAGCACGCTGCCAATTTCCCCTTAAAAATCCTTTAAAGGCATATTCTTTTGTAGGTAAACGCGGTAAGCGATCACGAAAAATAGTTAATAAACCAGCAATTGAAAAATTGTCAAAATAACTCGAATGATTAGCCACAACAATAAAAGGGCCACTTTTGGGAATATTCTCGATACCTTGAAAGTATTCCAGATGATCATCTAATTTATTGAAAATATGCCGTTTTGTGATATTAAAAAATACTTTTTCAATAAATGTTCGTTGCATTTTTGTTTTCATTGTCTTTATAAATCCAGTTTATAACCTAAGTGATCAATAGACTGACTAGCTTTGTTTTCTTTATAAATGACGAGCTAGTCAGTATGAGTGCAGCTTTAGCTGGCTTTGGCATAAGTTGCATGTTTGTCCAGATGCAAAACATATTCACGCAAGTCTGCAATAGTGATGTAACGAATATTGTATTCATTAGAAAATTTAAGCAGATCATCACGACGAGCCATGGTGCCATCTTCTTTAATTACTTCTACAATAGTGGCTGCGGGCGCTAATCCTGCTAATTTGGCTAGATCTACTCCTGCTTCTGTGTGACCAACTCTTTCACGAATACCTTGAGGTTTAGCTATTAACGGAAACATGTGACCTGGGGACGTTAGTGAGTTTGGTGCATAATTACCATTGATCAGAACTTGTATTGTTTTCGCACGTTCTGCAGTAGAAATACCTGTGGTAATACCTAGTGCTGGCACTGCGTCAATACTCGCTGTGAATGCCGTTCCAAGATGATCGCCATTGATTTCAACCATTGGGCGAAGTCCTTTTTGTTTGGCTATTTCTTCAGAAATAGCAATACAAACTAAACCACGCCCTTTTGTCACCATGAAGTTGACGGCGTCAGCAGTAGTATGCTCAGCTGCGATGATGAGATCACCTTCGTTCTCTCTATCTTCGTCGTCAGAGACCAATAGAAATTCTCCTTTAGCAAAAGCAGCGATCGCGTCTTTTATTTCAGAAAATTTAGCTTCAGTGTTCTCATCTTGGTTTTTATATGTAAGTACAGTCATTTTATTTCTCCAAATTTATAATTGTTTTAGTTAGTTTTAGTTAGTTTTAGTTAATGTTTAGGCGACTTTTTTCGTCTCCAATTGGTTGATGGTGCAATTAAGTACTTTTGAAAAATCTCGTATTTGTTGATGTGTATGGGCTGCGGTAACGGTTAAGCGTAAACCTTGTTGATTTTTTGGTACTGCGGGATAAGTAATTGGCGCGACGTAATAACCTTGGTCTTTTAATGATGCTGCCAGCAAACTGGCACTTTCAGCATCTTCAGTGATCACGGGCATACAGGGGGCATCCCATTGTAAAGAAGGAATTTTGTACTTATTTAACAAGTTTTCCATTAGTGCTATGTTTGAACGCATTTGCTGCATATACAAAGGCTCGCGATTCATTAATTCCATCGCCTGGGCCGCAGCAGCAACATTACCTACGTCCATACCACCGCTATATACATAAGTGTTTGCACGAAAACGTAAAAATTCGATAATATCTCTACGGCCAGATACATAACCACCGTAAGCAGGAATTCCTTTGCCGAGACCACCGGTTACTATATCGACTTGCCCTTCTACATTATGATATTCAGCAGTACCTCGCCCGAACTCGCCTATTGCACCTAGAGCATGTGCTTCATCAACCATAATTAATGCATTGTGGCGATGAGCTATTTCGATTAACTCTGGCAAATTTGCTATCTCACCGCGTAATGAATAGACCCCGTCTACAATAACTAACTTGGGGGCTTCAGGCGCCGCTCTACTGAGCATCCGATCCAATGCATCTGCATTTTGATGAGGGAACATTTGTATTGTTGCGCCAGATATACGACAACCGTCCATAATCGAAGTATGTACCAGCATGTCACAAAAAATTATCCCGTCAGTGCCCATCAGGGTATCTATGGCTGCAAGGTTTGCGGCGTAACCTGATGAAAACAATGCAGTGTCTTCACACATAAAATTACGGCTTAATAATTTTTCTAGTTTCTTATGTTCATCGGTATAACCACCGAGTAGCATGACTGCATGTGAACCACTGCCGTATTTTTGTACAGCATCTTGCTTGGCTTTTAATACATCGGCATGATGATTTAGCCCTAGGTAACTATAAGATGAAAAAACTGTAAGATTTTGGTTTTCTAATGAAATATCTGTATTTGATGGTGAGCTTTGCTGAGTTAATCCATAGCAAAGTGCATTATTACGCTTAAGCCCATTAAGGTGTTCTCGATGTAGTGCCAATCGTTTTGTTAATGGAGCACCTTCATCAAACTTTTCTATATGACGAATACCATTATTTTCGTTAACTGTGCTGTCATTTAGCTGATGATTATCTTCTTGCGCTATCGTTTTAACCGAAGCCTTTTTTGCAAAAGAAGATGGCTGTAATGTGTCTTGGACCAATTCAAATACGACTGTTTCAATCGAGCTTTCCGGTTTAAGTATATCAAGTGGTATTTCCCAGCCAACGACATCTGACATCGCAATAACCAACTCTGTTGACTTCAACGAGTCCATATTTAATGCGACAAACTTGTCACTGATTGACACAGGGCACTTAAAAATAGCTTCTGCTGCAATTTTAAATTTCTTTTGTAATTCAGTACGGCTAAACGGTGTTAATGATTGTCTATGCTGAGAACTATTGCTGTTTTTTATACTTTGTTTTTCTGACGCTAATGAGGAAGTATAAACAGGTAATTCTTCTTTTCTAATAAATCGTTCAATACACAGCTTACGACGTAACTTACCACTGGTGGTAATAGGAGTATGACCATTTTTTTGTACTATGATCGTCTCAACTTCAATACCGTGATCTTGCATAACACTGCGACGAATACCATCGGCAATCTCGTTGAAACGTAGGTGATCATCAGCACCTTTAGGACAAGAGGCGACTTTGTGATCGAATTCTATACTGATTATCAGCATTTCTTTGTTGTTAATTTCGGACATGCCGGCGATACAACGATGTGGTTTCAGTGATGGATCTACCTGACGCACCGATAACTCAATATCTTCGGCACTAAAATTACGACCTCGAATAATGATCAAATCTTTTATTCTGCTGGTGATATATAATTCACCGTTTGACATAAATCCTCTATCACCCGTTCGTAAAAACCGACCACTATCTTCACCTTTTATTTTGGCACCAAAGACTTCGGCAGATTTTTCTGACCGTTGCCAGTAACCGGTAGATACTGAAGGGCCTTGGATCCAAACTTCACCAATTTTGTTGTCTTCACAGCTTTTTAATGTATGAGGATTAACGATACGGCAATGAACTGCTGCTTGTGTTTTACCTACACTGACAATTTCACGCCAATTATTGATATTCTCTTGCTGATGTTTAACGCTGATATCAACAATATGATCAGTTTCCAATTCATTGATGTCGAATCTGTTGTAACCAATGCTATTGGTGACAGGCTGAGTAGTGCACATTAAAGTACCTTCAGCTAAGCCATAACATGGAGTAATGGCTTCTTTTCTTAAGCCATAAGAGGAAAATTTTTCATTAAACTCAGCCATACTGTTTACTCTGACTGTTTCTGCTCCGTTAAAGGCTAAACGCAAAGTTCCTAATTCAAGCTCTAAATCTTTTTTTGGTGACTTATTGGCTGCACGGACACACATTTCAAAACCAAAATTTGGTGACCCTGTGACTGTTGCTTTATATTTTGTGATGGCTTGAAGCCATAGTAGGGGACGACGAACAAAAGTCGCAGGTGCCATAAGAACCGCATGAAAATTACTATAAACGGCCGATAAAATAGCGCCGATCAAGCCCATATCATGATAGGGAGGTAACCAAAAAACAGCGGTGTCTTGTGGTACATATTCAAAACCAACTCGTAGTGTTTCCAAGTTAGATAACAAATTATTGTGGCTGATCATGACGCCTTTAGGATCGCCAGTAGTGCCAGATGTATACTGTAGAAAGGCAATATCGTCCCCACTTACATCTGGTGCAAGCCATTTGCCTTCACTACTTTCTAATTTTTCAAATGCACATAGAGTTTTTAAATTACTGCCTGATAATATTTCGTCAAATTTTCCTTCATCAATCCAGCGTTCAGTACTGATCAACAGTGCAGCGCCACTATCGTCTGCGATATTACGAATGCTATTGATACTTGCTCGGGTTAATCCTGGAGGGTAACCGGGTACTGCAATAATATTGGCGTACACACATCCCATAAAGGTCGCGATAAAATCTAGTCCTGGAGGAATAACAATCATCACACGGTCCCCAGGCTGCACCTTTTGTTGCAACGTTAAGGCGATTGCTTGTGCTCGCTTATCTAAATCCTGGTAGTTAATGCTAACGGCATTATCTTTACCATCACGTAAAAAGGTATAAGCCGTTTCGGTTGGTTGATGCTCTGCTCTGGTCGTTAGCATGTCAATTAAGGTGCTAAAAAACGAGCTAGAACCATTTCCTGGAGGAGAATCATTTTTAGTTATTTTCATTAGAGTATCCAAATTTCCAAATAATTGAGTGGTAGTGCTTGTCCCATTAATAGTATGGATTTTTCTGAAATATCCTACCTGTACTAAAGTATGGGTTCGCAAATTACCAAAACTTACCGACTCTCCTAACCTTAATGAATACGTGGGGCATAGGCAGATATTTTTTTATTTTTAGTTTTTACCTGTCCTTTGGAACAGCATGTTTGATTAAAATTTGAGCACTAAGCTTTTTGAACATTCATCGACAAAGTTCAAAAAAATGACTTATTCAAACGCACTCTCTACACAAGAAATAAATAACAATCAGATTCAAGTTAGCTATTCAGGTTACTCAAATGCACCACGTCAGATTTTCACACTAAGAGCGGCAGTATTTCATCAGGAATTGGGCTGGGTTAAGAATGTTAAGTCCGGTTGTGAAATTGACGAATTTGACCATGACGCACTACATATCAACGCAACGAGTCAGAATAATGAAGTTGTAGGTACTATTCGGATCCTACAGAATAAACATGATTGGATGATGGATAAATACTTCCCTTTCCTTGTAGATGCAGATAATCCGATGATACGTAATGAGACCTCGATAGAAATATCACGTTTGGCCGTTTGCACTGCATCTAGGACACCAGATCGCAAAAATTCGGCGAGTGTCGCGGATATGTTAATAAAAAGCGTAGTTCACTACGGTATTACTAACGGTGTAACCAATTTGTATGCCGTAGTATCAAATATTACGCTACGCTTTTTACGCAATGTAGGATTTAACTGTAATGCAATAGGGCCAAGTGTAGTTATGCCTGATGGTGTTTGCGCTTTGGCTATTCGTATTGATTTACGTGAATTCATTGCCAACCGTTCAAACAAATATTACAAATTGTATTTAGAAGATACTGCGCAATTTATTAAAACCATCCCCTCTGAAAAACGTGATTTTATTATGCGTTTGGCTTTAAAAGAATATCAAAAATTTGAGAATAACCAGATAAATAAAGTAGATGAACAACACCAGAACTACGCAGGATAGCAACTTGTTATCGTGAGAATACAACTATTACAAGTACTCACTGCTGTGAATACTTTCCTAATTGTAACAAACCCGTACATTAGGACAGGTGTGTTAACAGGCATAACATTGTTAAATAATGGATAAATAATAATTAATAAAACGGAACTATCATGAACGATAATTTATTTAAAAATAGAAATTTTCTCTTACACTGGATCAGTAATACTATTTCCATTGCTGGTGACTTCTTTACTTTTATTGCAATGCCTTGGTTGGTATTGGCAATAACCGACAACGACCCTTTTATTATGGCTGCCGTAATGGCGACCATAGGATTACCTCATGGTTTATTTATTCTGTTCGGTGGAGCGCTTACTGATCGCATTTCACCGATAAAAGTATTGCTAGTGAGTCGCAGTTTATTCTTAATTAGTATGCTGATATTTGCTGGATTAGTTTACTTT
>Ga0105355_10001820_pt1 | contig 19518 bp, 17 predicted proteins | sample GOMGulsemesocosm_2_FD_83508 | JGI IMG/M metagenome (GOLD analysis project Ga0105355, IMG submission 83508) | Methane-oxidizing microbial communities from mesocosms in the Gulf of Mexico - GOM9C Gulf of Mexico | ecosystem: Environmental > Aquatic > Marine > Cold seeps | place: Gulf of Mexico... | reverse complement strand
TTAAAAGTCTATTTTCACGTACTTGTTTTATTTATTATGGAACATTTTAAATGTCTATTACTAATTGAAATATGAGTTAAATGGACAATAATGGGAATGAATAAATAGTTATATTTATAAGGAGAGTAAATTGTTCAGCACAATAATTGATGAAGAAATTAAATTGACTTTAGTCCAAGAATCATTTGCCAAAATTTATACGACATTAATTAAAGAAAATTCTACCTACCTTGAAAAATGGTTAGCATGGCCTGCTCATTGTAAAAACGAGAAGGACTTTATTTCATATATTCGTAAATCTCTCCATGACTATGCTGATGGTAAATCAATGGTCTGTGGTATTTGGTTTAATGGTGAATTAGTTGGTAATGCAAGTTTCAATACGATAAATCATGAATTGAAGAAAGTTGAGATTGGTTATTGGATTAAGGAGTCAGTTCAAGGAAATGGCATAATAAATCGTGTTTGTAAAAAGCTTATAGAAATTGCATTTAGTGAGTTATCAATGAATAAAATAGAAATATCAGTAGCGTCTGAGAACATGGCGAGTAGAGCTGTATGTGAACGTTTAGGTATGAAGATAGAAGGAATAATTTCTAATGCAGAAAACCTAAATGGAAGAATAGTCGATCATTCTATTTATAGTCTACATCGAACATAAATATCAAATAATGGGGACACGCTACTAAATTGTTTGCTAATAAAGAGTATGTTTTTCTTGAAGCTGTATGGAGTAGTAAGCTAAATTCATACTCTTTTTTGCAAACGATATTATAGAAAGTTTAATAAATCTTTTTTCTCATCTTTTGATAAAAAACATACATCAAAAGCATTTTGTTTTAACGTATGAATATCTTTATCATCTAAACCAACAATACTTTGTGCAATTTTAAATTCATGTTTAAGTTCTATGCCTTGAACTGCTGGATCATCAGTATTTAAACAAACCTTTAAACCTTTATTTAAAAATGTTTTAATAGGATGGTTTTTAATCTCACTAATAGTTCCTGTTTGATAATTTGACGTAATACAGGATTCAATAGCTATATTTTTCTCTAACATATAATCCATTAGCGCTTCATCAGTTGCACAAGCTACACCATGACCTATTCGTGTCGCTTTAAGCTCATCGATTGCTTGATACATACTTTGTGAACCTCCAGCTTCTCCTGCATGTACAGTAATATGTAAGCCTGCATCTCGCACTTGTTTAAAATGATCCTCAAATAAAGAGCCAGGGAAATTGTATTCGTCTCCTGCTAAATCAACAGCAGTGATATTATTCTTAAAAGCTAAAATAGCGTCTAATTCAAGTTGACACTTTTCAACTCCAAAAGTACGACTTAAAATTCCAATAAGTTTAATTTTAATTTTAAAATCTTTTAAACCTAATTGAATTCCGTCAATAATAGCTTCTACTACATCTTGTACATTTAAATTGTGATTCATTGCCATATAGTAAGGTGAAAACCTAAGTTCCGCGTAATGTAAGCCTGCATTAAAAGCATCTTCCACATTTTCATAAGCAATCTGTTTTACATCATCTAGGGATTTTAATACAGCAACTCCCCAATCAAGTTTTTTCAAAAATGCTAATAAATCGGCTTCTTGGTTTTGTATTTGTACATAAGGAATAAATTCTTCTAAAGTATGCACGGGTAATTTAATATTGTTTTTTTGAGCCAGTTGCCAAATTGTTTTTGGTCTAATATTTCCATCTAGGTGTCTGTGTAAATCCATTAAAGGAAGGGGAGTATTTTTCATCATTTTTCTTTTTTCTAATTATAACGTAATTAGCTAAGGATAAAAATGAAGCAGAACTTTACTGCTTCATTTAAAAGAATTATTTACTAGCTGCTTTAAAACTTTTAATAGAATGTAAATTTTTTGGCAAAATCATTACTTCTTGTGAATTGTGTTTTTTATGTTCTACATATTTCACAAAACTAAGTGCATAATCTAAATATGTATCTACACCCTTACCTCTTTTGTCTTGTACTGTTTTAAAAGTTGTATATCCGTCTTTTCCACCAGCGGTATAAGAGTTCGTAACAATAGTATACATTTTATCTTCAATTAAATCACCCCAAACTTGTGTTTTTCTATCAAGAATTTCTAAATTTGAAATAGTATTATTAATATCTTTACTCATATCAACATCGTATTTTAAAGCATATGAATAAGGAAAAGATCCCGTTGAACCACCTGTTTTCACATTAGCAATTGCATCTTCTAATACTTGTTTAATTTCAGTACCAGTCATTTGAATTTCAAATAAAGTATTTGAAAAAGGTAATAAAGAATACGCATCTCCCATATTAATTTCACCCTTCATAATAGGCGTTCTTACTCCTCCTGCATTTTGAATACAAGCATCTGCTAATTTACTTAAATCATAAAAACTCTTAGCAACAATAGCTGCAATATCACTTCCTAAAGGCAAAGTATTTCTTTTATCATAACTATCACCAGGAATTCTACTATGACCTATTTCTTCCCCTGCACTTCCAATAACAGCAGCTTTTTTTACATTTACTTTGTCTTCATATTCTTTTACAATTTTTAAAGCTTCTTTGTTTTCTTCTACAATATCAATATTAGAAGCGGCATTAAGAATATTTAAAATTTTTGTTTTTTCTTCAAGACTTACTTCTACTTTTTTTCCGTCTTTGTTTTTTCTCTTAAATACATCGCCGGCTAGAATTTTTGGCTCTCCAGTACAATATAGGACATCTCCTTGTTTATCAAATACAACATCTAAATCTCCTAATAAGTGAGCATATTCCCAAGCTTGAACAACACACACTTGTTTGTTCTCTTTAGATGTAACAATACTTGGATAATCATTTGAAGTACTTTTTAAACCAAGGTTTGAGAAATCTCCTAATAATGAGTGAGAGTCTCCCCCTACTATAATATCAACACCACTTAAAGCAGCTGCCATTTTTAAATCATTTTTATATCCTTGATGAGATAAAACAATAATTTTATTAATGCCCTTTTCTTTTAATTCATCAATATATTTTTGCGCTGTTGTAATTTCATTTGAGAATTTAATTTCTTCACTTGGATTTGAAGACTTCACTGTTTTCCCAACAATATCAATTCCAATAATTCCAATCTTTTCTTTGCCCACTTGCTTTATAACATAAGGAGACCATTTTCCTTCTAATATATTTCCTTTATCAGGAACGACATTTGCAGCAAGCATTGTAATATCATCATCTAATAAATCAAGAAAATCTGCCAAAGCTTTATCTCCATCATCAAATTCATGATTCCCTAAAGCATAAGCATCCCAAGAAATTAAGTTTAAGGCTTTTGCATCTGCTTTTCCTTTAAACAAAGAATAAAACAAGGTTCCTTGAAAAGTATCTCCAGCGTTTAATACCAAAGAGTTTGGTTTTTTAGCTTTGAGTTTTTTTAATTGGTTTACCATTCTTGCATATCCACCAATTTGCATATAGGTTTTAACCCCATCTACTTTTAGTTTCATTCTCTCACTTGCAATATGTGAGTGAATATCATTTACATGAAATACTGAGAGTTTAAAGGCTTCAGCATTATTTGCACTCATTACACCAGCACTTAAGATCAAACTTAACATTATCTTCGAATACATATTTTTCATTTTGTTTCCTATATATTTATAAAATTTAAGAGAATATCTCATATATCTCTTTTACATTGGGTTTTACACTTCCAATTTTAATAGCGCTTAAAATTCTTTGTTTCGCTTCAAGATAATCATTTTCATCTTTTGCATGAATGGTGACAAGTACAGAGTCTTTTTCAACAATTTCACCTAAAGCAATAACATTTTCTAATCCCACACTGTGATCAATGATATCACTTGAACGAATTCGTCCTCCACCTAAACCAACAACACTCATTCCAAGTGCAATAGTATCAATAGCAGCAATTATTCCTTCTTTTGGTGCATATACAGCTTTAATAAATTTGGCTTTTTGTAAATATTTTAAAGGACGTTCGCAAAAATCAGCAGGCCCACCTAAAGCATGTGTCATTTTCTCAAAAATTTCTAAAGCAGCTCCTGAAGAGAGAGCTTTTTCTAATTTTTCTCGTGCTTCTTTAACATCTTTTGCAAGTTTGGCATTCACTAATGCACTTTGAGCTAGAACCATAGTAACTTCATGTAAACGCGGATTTTTATTTGTATTTTTTAAATATTCAATCGCTTCGTTAACTTCCAGAGCATTTCCAGCATTGTAAGCCAAACACTGATTCATATCAGTTAAAATTGAAACCGTTTTCACACCAGCATTATTAGCAATTTGAGCTATGCTTTGTGCAAGTTCTTTTGAAAGTTCATAAGTAGGCATAAATGCACCACTTCCCACCTTTACATCCATCACAAGTGTATCTAAACCTTCAGCAAGTTTTTTTGCCAAAATAGATGCACTAATCATGGGTACACTTTCAACTGTAGCAGTAACATCTCTAATTGAGTAAATTCTTTTATCAGCAGGTGCAAGAGAACTTGTTTGTCCAATAATAGCAACGCCAATATCTTTTACAATATCTTTAAAAAGTGTGTCATTTGGAAGAACATTATAATTGGGAATAGATTCTAATTTATCTAAGGTACCACCTGTATGACCAAGACCACGTCCTGAAATCATTGGAACATACGCACCGCAAGCAGCAAGTAAAGGGCCAAGCATTAGAGATACAACATCACCTACTCCACCCGTTGAGTGTTTATCAACAATAGGACCATCAAGATCCCATGTTAATGTATTTCCTGAGTTTTTCATAGCAAGCGTTAGATTTGTTTTTTCATCTAAATCCATGCCATTAAAATACACAGCCATTGCAAACGCACTGATATGTTCATTTGCAACGCTACCATCGCTTACACCTTTAATAAATTCATTAATTTCACCCTTACTTAAGGGCAGATTATCTCTTTTCTTTTTAATAAACTCTTGTGGTATAAACATGATTTTCCTTATCCTATAAAGATTCCTGCAATTGATGCACTCATTAAGTTAGATAATGTTCCACCTAATACTGCAATAAGTCCAAATTTAGCAATCTCTTGTCTTCGTTCAGGTATTAATGCCCCAAGTCCACCTAATAAAATTGCAATAGAAGCAATATTGGCAAAACCACATAAAGCAAAACTTAAAATAGCAATTGTTTTAGATGACAATTCAACCATACCACTCTCTGCAATATTAGCAGGGAAGTATCGTATTAAGTCTCCATAAGCGACAAATTCGTTAATCATAACTTTTTGACCTAAAATTCCACCAGCAATTGAAGCTTCTTCCCAAGGAACTCCAATCAACCAAGCAACAGGTGCTAATAAATAACCAAAAATAGATGTTAAAGATAAAACAGGAAGACTTGTTCCTAATACAGAATTAATTCCTTCTCCAATTAAACCTAAAAATCCATTTAATAAAGCGATTAAAGCAATAACAGCAATAAGCATAGCCGCAATATTAATAGCTAAAGTCATACCACTTGATGAACCTTCTGCCGCTGCATCTAAAATATTTACATTTTTTGATTTCATATCCATTGTAGTTGGATCTTCTGGTATTTGCGTTTCTGGAACCAAAATTTTTGCAAATAATAGTCCACCTGGTGCTGCCATAAATGAAGCTGCAATTAAGTACTCCATTGGTACTCCCATTTGTGCATATCCAGCAAGAACAGCACCTGCAACAGATGCTAATCCACCCACCATTACTGCAAAAAGTTCAGATGGTGTCATTTTAAGTAAATACGGTTTTACAAGTAAAGGTGCTTCTGTTTGTCCTACAAAAATATTTGCAGCAGCAGACATAGATTCTGTTTTTGATGTACCCAATAGTTTTTGTAAAGCTCCACCAATAGTTTTAATAAAAATTTGCATAATTCCTAAATAATACAGTACAGAAATAAACGCTGCAAAAAAGATTACAAAAGCTAAAACATTAATAGCAAAAATAAAACCTAGTTTAAATGTAGCTAAGGGTCCCAGTACAAATACAATACCGTCATTTGCAAAAGATAAAACCCAGTTTACTCCATTTGACATTACTTCTAAAACGCCTTTTCCAAATGGCAATAATAATACAAATGCTCCAAGTGATAATTGTAGTGCAAATGCACTAGCTACAGTTCTTTTGTTAATTGCACCTCGATTTTTTGAAAATAAAAATGCAACCAATAGTAAAAATACTATTCCTAATATTCCGGTCATAAAATAACTCCTTATTATATATTAAAGAAAAAAATATAAAAAAATAAATTAACACTCTTTCAAACAAGCACTAATTAAAATTTTCCATTAATTTGACTTTAAAGGTTTTCTGGTCCAAATGAGTATGTTAAAAGTTCATCTAACTTAAAACTCTTTTGATGCCCTTTTGTACTATGGCAAATATGAATCAGTGTATCTTTATTACAAAATTCTCGTATACGTTGTCTACAAGCCCCACAAGGTGTTACAAGGAAATCTGATTTTCCAACAACAACTATATCTTTAATAAGTCTCCCACCATTAACTATCATGTTTCCAATAGCTTGTTCCTCGGCACAAGAGCCAGATGGATAAGCAGCATTTTCAACATTACAGCCTAAGTGAATATTGTTGTTTTCATCAAGAATAGCAGAGCCAACATTAAATTTACTATAGGGTGCATATGCATTTTTATATGCAAGAGTTGCTTTTTGAATAAGTGTATCTAATTGATTTTTTTCCATAAATTAAATATTATCTTAAGTTACTTAACTTAAGCTTTGATTTTATATGTAAATACTATACTACACCTTTAGATTAAAAGGAAATACATGAAAAATTTATCGCAATACATTGACCATACATTACTCTCCCCAAGTGCTACTGTATCGGATATTAAGATCTTATGCCAAGAGGCTAAAGAATATAATTTTTTTAGTGTTTGTATCAATTCTTCTTATGTTAAAGAAGCATCCATTTTCCTAGAAGATTCTGCTGTAAAAGTATGTACTGTTGTTGGTTTTCCTCTTGGAGCTTGTACTTCAGATACCAAAGCATATGAAGCAAAAACAGCCATCAAAGATGGTGCTAGTGAAATTGATATGGTAATTAATATTGGCTTTTTAAAAGCGCAAGATTTTGACAAGGTAAAAGAAGATATTGCCCTTGTGCAAAAAGCATGTGAAGGAGTTACCTTAAAAGTAATTTTTGAAACTGCTTTAATTACTGAAGAAGAATTAAAAAAAGTATCTTTAATATGTAAAGAATTAAAAGTAGATTTTATTAAAACATCAACTGGTTTCTCAAGCAGAGGTGCAAGTATTACGGATATTAAAATTATGAAAGAATGTGTTCAAGATGAAGTACTTATAAAAGCATCTGGAGGAATCAGAGATTATAATAAAGCTCTTTTAATGATTGAAGCTGGTGCTTCAAGATTAGGTGTTAGTGCTGGAATTGCTATTGTAAATGGTAGCAAAGACGATGGAAAAGATTATTAGATGAAACGCGTAATTTGGTTAGTCATGGACTCCTTTGGTATTGGAAATGCTAAAGATGCAAAAACATTTGGAGATGAAGGTTCTGATACTTTTGGGCATATTGCACAAGAGTATTCTTTAAATATTCCCAATCTTACTTCTTTAGGTTTATTAAAAGCTTACGAAACAAACAATAATAAAACACTTAAGTTAAAAAATACAAATAAAGAAGTTAAACATTGTTTTTATGGAGCGGCACAAGAATTATCCATTGGAAAAGATACTTTATCTGGACATTGGGAGATGGCTGGGGTATTAATTGATTTTGAAATGCAATTTTATCCCCAAACACTTCCTGCCTTTTCTTCTTCCCTTATGAAGGAAATCATAGAAAAAGGTAAAATTAAAGGTATGTTAGCAAACAGACATGCAAGTGGTATTGAAGTTATTGATACTTACGCGCAAGAGCACGTACAAAGCAACAAACCCATCTTTTATACCAGTGCAGATTCTGTTATTCAAATAGCAGCACATGAAGAAAGTTTTGGCTTAGATAATCTTTATGCCTTATGTGAAATAGTAAGAGAGATTACTAATTCACAAGGTATTGGAAGAGTAATTGCAAGACCTTTTATTGGAAATGAAAAAGAGGGTTTCTCAAGAACTAAAAATAGAAAAGATTATTCTTTACGACCAAGTGGTAAATCAGTTCTTGAAACTGCTCTTGAGCAAAATAAAGAAGTCATTGGTATTGGAAAAATATATGATATCTTTTGTGGTCATGGGATTTCTAAAAAAGCCTTAGCATATGGATTAGAAGGTTTGGCAGATGAAACACTTAATCAAATGAAGCACTTAAAAAATGACGGTATTATTTATACTAATTTTGTAGATTTTGATATGGAATGGGGTCATAGACGAGATACTAAAGGTTATGCTTCTGGTTTAGAGTATTTTGATACAAGACTAAAAGAAATAATTGATGCGCTTGAAGAAGAAGATTTACTAATAATTACAGCAGACCATGGCTGTGATCCTACATTTAAAGGAACAGATCATACAAGAGAAAATGTTCCTGTATTTGGAATGTTAAAGAGTAAAGATTTACAAAACATAGGTGTTAGAAGTACTTTTGCAGATATGAGTACTAGCATTGCCCAACACTTAGGTATTAAAGCAACGCCATTAGGTAAATCTTTTTTATAAAATAAAGACATAAATATATGTCTTTATTTCTTTTTTTATAAAGATTCTAAAGCAACTTTAATCATATCATTAAACGTTGTTTGTCGATCATGTGCACTTGTAGCTTCACTTGTAAGCAAATGATCAGAAATACTTAATAAACAAGCTGCTTGTTTCCCTGTAGCTTTAGCATTTACAAATAATCCCGTAGATTCCATCTCAACACATTTTGCACCCGTATCTTTAATAGTATCTTCTAAAGACCTAGATGAATAAAATACATCCGATGAATGTGTTCTTGTTTTATGTAAAGTTACATTTAGTTCTTGTGCACTTAAGCAGAGTTTTTCATTTATTTTTTCACTTGGATAAGCTAAATGACTTGCCTCATTTAATACCAATTTAGAAAAAGTATCAGAATCAGAATATGCTTCAGTAACTAAAACAACATCATATATTTTTAAATCTTCACTGTAAGCTCCAGCAGAACCAATTCTAATAATCGTATCTACATCATAAAATTTAAATAATTCATATGAATAAATACCAATTGAAGGAACGCCCATACCAGATCCACAAATAGAAACTTTTTTTCCCTTGTAAGTTCCAGTGTACATTAACATATTTCTAATTGTATTTACTTCTACTACATCACTTAAAAAAGTATCTGCGATGTATTTTGCTCTTAATGGATCACCTGGCATTAAAACTGTTTTTGCAAATTCATCTTTTTTTGCTTGTATATGTGGTGTCATTTATTATCCTTCTTTTCTTTTGTTAAGCGTACAATACTAAAAATCCACTTATGAAGGGATTAAGAAAAAAATAACTTTATGTAAGAATTCAGGCATAAAAAAAGGGAAGAACAAATGTTCTTCCCTTTTTAGAATCTTCTTATTTCTAGTATCTAGAGTAAGCAGCTTCTGTAACGTTTTGAGTGTTAACAATATATGGAACAAGTGCCATATGTCTAGCTCTTTTGATTGCAGTTTCAACCATTTCTTGTGCATTTTTAGAGTTTCCAGTAAGTCTTCTAGGCATAATTTTACCTCTTTCACTCATTGAAATCTTTAATAAATCAGTATTTTTATAATCAATGAAAGTAATTTTCATCTCAGTATATTTACAATATTTTCTTCCGTATTTTCTTTTTTCAGCCATTTAAATTTCCTATCCTAAAAAGGTATTTCATCTTCATCAATGTTAATTTCTGGAATTCTTTGCTCAGGCGCTTGAGGCTTAGCATAAGAATTTCCACCGCTTTGTTGTTGCCCATAATTATTTTGAGAAGGAGCATTATATTGGTTCTGCTCTTGTGCAGGTGCTTGTTGGTTGTAACCTTGATTACCACCTTGTGTACCTAATGCAGCTGAATCAGCTTTAGAATCTAACATAGTCATGTTATCCACTCGTAATGAGTGTTTACTTCGATTAGATCCATCTTGTGCTGTCCATTGTTCAAGAACCAAACGTCCTTCTAATAAAACTTTTGAACCTTTGCGTATATATTGATTAGCAACTTCAGCTGTTCTTCCAAAAATATTAAAATCTAAGAAACAAGATTCCTCTTTTTTTTGACCATCTTGCGTTTTATAACTGTGTGAAGTAGCAATTGAGCTTTTAGCAACTGCTGCTCCTGATGGCAAATATCTTAGTTCAATATCTCTAGTTAGTCTTCCAACCATAATTGTTTTATTATACATACATAAGTCCTAGTTTAAAAATTATTTAGCAGCTTTTTTAAGAGCAACTTCACACATATTGTTATATGCACCAAGTTCTTTATTATTTTCATATTTAATGAAAATAAAACGAATGATATTTTCATTGATTCTGTAATTTCTTTCTAACTCTAAAATAGCTTCAGTAGGTGCTTTAAAATATGCAATATAATAATGCCCTCTTTTATGTTTGTCTATTTCGTATGCTAAAGGTCTTGAACCCATATCATCACAAGCAACAATCTCACCACCATTTTTCTCAATGTTAGTTTTAACTAACTCAATTTGTGCTACTGTTTCTTCATCAGAAAGAGTAGGCTTAACAATAAACATAGTTTCGTAATGTCTAATTCTTGACATTTAATCTCCTCGTAGTATTAGCCAATATCTATTACAATATCAGCAAGGTTTAGATAAGTGGTGATTTTAGCGAAATAAAACTGAAAATTTCCTAAGAGAAGCTTGTAAATACAAATTTGGCTCTTTAACTTTGGAAGATTTAAATTCTAATTCAAGATTTAGTAAAAAATCAAACATCTCTAAGTACTGTTCTGGTTTGATTTTAATAGCAAGTTTACTTTTTTTCTCCCAAATATTTTTAGGAGGAGAGAAACCTAAAATTTCTTTGGCATCAGGAGAACCTATTGTTCTAGCATAAGCACAGATCATAAAAAGTTGTTGAACAAAAGCAGTTATTTGATTGATTAAATAAACTTCATTTATACCTTCATCTAATAAATAATATAAATCTTTTCCAATACTTTTACTGTCCAATAAATTATGTAAAAAATCTTCTAAAGAAATAGTACTTATCCCAAAACAATGATTATCAATTACTTTAGTAGAAATGGACTCTTGTAAAATACTTAGTTTATTTAAGTCATTAATACATAAACTCAAATCATTCTTATGCATAAAATATAAGTGAGATAAAGAAGCATTATCAATACTCATATTTTTAGCTTTTGAATAATCAAGAAGAATCTTTAACGCTTCATTTACAAAAGGAGTAAAAAAGCGAATAACTACCGCTTCTTGTGCCTTTTCTAATTTTTTAGAAAAAGCATTGGCCATTGTTTTAAATTCAACATCGCCAATACAAGCAAAAATAACAGTAGAATCTTTGTTTTGTTTACAAGCAGAGATTAATTCATCCACTTCTTTTTTAGGGAGTTTTTTTTCACGCTTGATAATAATTATATTTTTTGAAGAAAAGAGTGAATTTTGTAAAAGAGAGTTTTTGACATCTTTAAAATTGTAATCATCAAAATAAACTTTTTCAACCTCAGCATCACCACTAAAAGAATCAGCAATTTTTTGCGCATATGCTTCTACCATATAAGAAGATTGTCCATAAAACATATAAGCATTAAACGTTTTATTTTGCCGTAAAAGATTATCAAATTCGTTTTTATACATGCAGTAATGGTATCCTAAATAAAGTTAAGCAAAGCAAAAATAATCTAAAAGCTTAGTATTTAATCGAAGCAGTTATTTTTGTACTTACTAAATCTACCTCTTTAATAATAACTTTTATTTTTGAAAAAAGTTTTGCCCCTTTGTAATTATCCAATGATACTCTAAGCCCTGGCATATCATTGCTTAATTTAGCCAAACATTTATCTTCATTTACAATAACTGCTTTACATTCACGCCCTACATTTTCATAAGCCCATCTGGCATATTTTCTAGCTTCTAAGTTCCAAACAACTACATCAACTAAACGCTCTTCATTGGAAATATAATCACATATTTCATCAATATTAGAAGGTACTTGTTTTGTTTTTAACATGCGATGTAATACTAAATCTGAATACCTTCTTATAGGAGAGGTAAAGTGAGAATACGATTGAAAACCTAAACCAAAATGTCCTAGATTTTTTGATGAATACTTTGCTTGTGTTTGAGCTTGAATAATTAACTCATCTACATCTTCACGTATACTTGAATCATAAGCTAATTTTTGAATTTTTAAAATGGTATCATGAACAGAAGAGCCCATTTTTGCTTTTATTCCCAAAATATTCACATCATCAATTAACTTTGATATATCTTTAAAAGAGGGTTCTTCATGTATTCTATAAATAGCAATATTAGCTACTTTTTTACTGGCTTCAATATTTGCTAAGAGCATACATTCTTCAACCAGTTGATGAGAAGCAGTAGATTCTTCTGTAATAATTTGTTCTAATTCTTCTTGTTCATTTAGTTTAAGTCTGTTTTCAACCGTTCTAAAATCGTAACCTTTTTTTAATCTTCTCTCTCTTATTATTTTAGTAAGTTCATACAAAGGTGTAATGTAAGAGAGAATATTTTTTTCACACTCATCTGTACTTCTGTTTTTTCCTTCTAAAAATGCATCTATATCTTCATAAGCGAATTTCTTTTGAGAGATAATAATGGCTTCAAAAACATCCGATTTTTTAACAGCATAATTATTGTCTAAAACTATTTTAAATACATAGGCATAACGCTTAATACCTTCTACTAAAGAACACAATTCTTCAGATAAAGCAAAAGGCAACATAGGTAAAACTTTATTAGGCAAATACATAGAAACTGCTTTTTTTGAAGCTGCTTTATCTATTACACTTCCTTCTTTCACAAAATAAGATACATCAGCAATTGCGACATACAAAATATTTTCATTTTTATCATAATAAATAGCATCATCGTGGTCTTTTGCACTTGAAGGATCAATAGTACAAAAAGGAAGAGAAGTCAAATCTATTCTTTTTTCATCGTCTTTCATTTCTACATTAACTTCAAGTTCAAAATTAGCCCTATGGATTTGTTTGTATATATATAAAGACAAGGTTTCATCAATCTTGGCATCTTGAATATTCCCTATATGTTTTTTTACATCAAAGGTTTTAGAATCCAATATTAAAACATCGAAGTTATTGTAGGTCTTGCATACTTTTTGTATATTTTTATGAGATAAAAGAATTTGCTCTTTTATGCTTATTAATTTATTATCATTCACATAAACTAAAATATCATTTTCATTTTTACTTAAGACTTCTATAATACTTGCTTTAAATTTATTTCTGGGATTAAATACACGTTTTACTAAAACCAAGTCTTGATCATAGGCACCATTTAACTTAGTAAAGTCTAGTTTTATATTTTTTAAATCACTTTGAAGATCTTGTAAAAGTGCAAAATTCTTGTCTACTTTTAATACTCCAATTCTGTATTTAGAGTTCATTACAAAATGACTTTCTTCTTTTAGAAGTATTTCACTGCTAAGATATTTTTCAATTATTATTTTTTCTTCTTTTGAAAAAGTTTTTTCTTGATTTAGAATTTTTGTAAACAGTGCTTTTAGCATGAGTATCCTTCTTTGTATTAGAAGAATACTAGCTGAAAACAAATAAAAGCACAGCTCATATTTTATTATATCTTAAGTCTTGATATATACTAAGCCCCAATAAAAGGACTTTTATTTTTTCTTAATCCATAAATTAGTTTTTATTTGATAAAATAGCGCAAATTTAAAAAGTAGAGGGATATACATGAGATTAAATGCATACTATGACAAAGATTGTAATATTGAGCTAATCAAAGCAAAAAAAGTTGCAATGATTGGTTTTGGATCACAAGGACACGCACACGCTGAAAACTTAAGAGATTCTGGAGTTGAAGTTGTTGTTGGATTAAGAAAAAGTGGAGCTTCTTGGGCTAAAGCACAGGCAAAAGGTTTTGATGTTAAAACTGTTGCTGATGCAACTGCTGTTGCTGATGTTGTTATGATTTTATTACCAGATGAAAATCAAGCAGACATTTATACAAATGAAATTGAAGCTAATCTTAAAGATGGTGTTTATGTAGCATTTGGTCATGGTTTTAATATTCACTATGGAAGAGTAGCTCCAAAAGCAAATATCAATGTAATGATGATTGCACCAAAAGCTCCAGGTCATACTGTAAGATCTGAATTTGTTAAAGGTGGAGGAATTCCAGATTTAATTGCAATTGAACAAGATCCTAGTGGAGATACAAAAGATATCGCTTTATCTTATGCTTGTGCTATTGGTGGTGGAAGAACTGCTATTATTGAAACAACATTTAAAGATGAAACTGAAACAGATTTATTTGGAGAACAAGCTGTATTATGTGGTGGAGCTGTTTCTTTAGTTAAAGCTGGATTTGAAACATTAACAGAAGCTGGATATGCTCCTGAATTAGCATATTTTGAGTGTTTACATGAACTTAAATTAATTGTTGATTTAATGTTTGAAGGTGGAATCGCTGATATGAGATATTCAATTTCTAATACTGCTGAGTATGGAGATTATGTATCTGGTAAAAGAGTTATTAATGACGAGTCTAAAGCTGCTATGAGAGAAATCTTAAAAGAAATTCAAGATGGTAGATTTGCAAAAGACTTTATCTTAGAAGGTCAATCTGGATACCCTAGAATGAATGCTGAAAGAGCAAATGCAAAAGCTTCTTTAATTGAGAAAACAGGTGCTGATTTAAGAGAAATGATGCCATGGATTAAAGCAAATAAAATTGTTGATATGGACAAAAACTAGAAAGTAAGGGACTCCCTTACTTTTTATAGCTCTATGCCAAAAAGAAAATATTCAAAAAAACAAAAAAAAACTACTAAGAAAAAAATAAAAATACTTAATTTAATTTTATTAATGATTTTTATTTCTATTACAGCAAGTATCATTGCATATACTATATTACTACAAAAAACAAATGTAAACCAAGAAAGCAATTCAAATTCAAAACATACAAATACGCTATTAGAAGATAAAAATGAACTCGAGAGATACAGACAAGAGAGAGTTGAGAAATACAATCAACAATTACAAGAAAATACAATTCTAAATACACAAGAAAACTCTGATAATATAATAATAGAAGAAATAAAAGAAAAACTTAAAAACAAAGAAACAACTGGTTTTGTTACAATTGATAAAAAGAACGACAGCACAATAATTAAAAAAGACAATGTAGTACAAAAGAAAAAACCTCAATTGGTTATTATAATTGATGATGTATCTTCATCTTTTCAAGTAAAAGACATTTTGGCCTTAAAGCATCATATTACAATGAGTTTTTTGCCTCCAACAGCAGCGCATGCAAATTCTGCTCTTATTGCAAAGCCTTTAGATTTTTTTATGATTCATATTCCCTTACAAGCAAAAAGTACCTTTAAATTTCAAGAAAAAGATACTTTAAATATGAATGATTCTTATGAAACCATTGAAAACTATATAAAAAAAATACGACAGTGGTACCCAAGAGGCTTGTATATTAATAATCATACAGGAAGTCAATTTACTGCAAATGATGCGGCTATGGATAAGTTATACAAAGCTTTAAAAAAACATCATTTTATCTTTGTTGATAGCAGAACTACTTCAAAAAGCTTAGCAAAAAAATACTCAAAAAAATACCAAATGCCCTTCATTGCTAGAAATATATTTTTAGACAATGAAAAAAACTTTACCTACATTCAAAATCAATTAAAAAAAGCAATTAAGATTGCCAAAAGAAAAGGCTCTGCAATTGCAATTGGTCATCCTTATCCAATTACTATAAAAGTACTGAAAGAATCGGAACACTTATTTAAAGATATAGAGCTTGTTTATTTAAATGAATCACTTAAAAAATAATCTTATTTTTATACTAGGCCTTAACTTGCCTCTAATTATAATAAATTTATAGTATTTGATCCTTCTTTTATAATAAAATAATCTTAGCTTCAATAATTAATATTCATGAAAGAATTCAAAGGTAAAGTTATTTATAAGTTATTTAAATTATTTACTTGAATTATTTTACTATCTCGTCTTTTTCTATAAAATAAAATAATTTTAAAGTATTTTATTTTCTGTATATCTAAGATGCCTAACTGGATATATTATTCTATTTATAGATATCTTGAAGTAGCACAGATTTACTAAATAACTTTCTTTTTTGATAAAATAAAAAATACCATTAAAAAAATATTAAATTAATCAAAAGGCTATATTTAACTATGTTTAGATATAAATATTAATTATTTACTTGCATAAATTTATTATATAATTTAGCCTAAAATAAGGTATAAATTTTTATTCTAGGAGAAATATCTAATTATGTTTAAATCAAAACTATTCATAAAAGCTATGTTTATTGTTTGTAATATGATTATAATTTTCACTTTAGCAATTTATTTTTTTGCTATTCCAAAAGTTGAAGACAGCTTTCAAAACTTGGAAGAAGCGCATGCAAAAGAAACCCTCAACAAAGTAGTTCTATTAGTTAAGAATGTTCAAAAAAACTTATTAGATTTTGAACAAGGTACCTATAAACAGCATGAAAATGAATTGAAACTCTTAACAGAAACTATCTATTCTTTAATACAAAATAAATATGAACAATCAAAAGAAAAAAACATTGCAAACTCATTGGAGAAAAAGGCGCTTGAGTTTAATGAAAATTTACAAAGATTTTACCAAAAAAATAAAAACATACTGAGCCAAGCAGAATTAAAAAAAGCACTTATTAATTATATTAATATTTATAGATACAGTGAAGGAACAGGATATTTTGTTCTTACTGATTTAGAAGGAAATATAATTTCACATCCCATTTACCCCCACTTTAACAATAAAAAAAGTAAAAATAAAAGAACTAAAAAAGGTACATTTATTCTTAATTCTTTAATTGAACAAGCAAAAGCTACTGGGAAAGGCGTATTAAACTATGATTGGCCAAATCCCAAAACATTAAAAAAAGAAAAAAAAATAGCGTACTCTTTTATATTTGAACCTTACAATTGGATGATTATGACGGGTGAATATTATGATGTACTTGAAAAACGCTTGCAAAACGAAGTTTTTGATTTAATTTCAAAAATGCGTTATGGGGATAATAGTTATTTTTTTATCTCCAACTATAAAAATGTCATGGTTTCACATCCCTATTATCAAGGAAGGGATTTTACGAATATACTTGATAAAGATGCCAATTTAATTATTCCATTAATTGTTGAGCAAACCAGAAAACATGGGGATAGTTTTACTTCTTATTATTGGTCAAAAGATAAACACTATGAAAACCCTCTAAAAAAATTTACCTATTCAAAAGATTTTCCGCAATGGGAAATTATTATTTCCACTGGCTTTTATATTGATGAAGTACAAAAAGAGTTAAAAATAAAAAAAGCTGCCATGATGGAACAGTTACGTGAAATCATTGTGAAAACGAAACTTGGGAAAACAGGCTATTTATATATTTTTAATAAAGCAGGAAAAATGCTTATTCACCCCAATTCTAATCTGCATGGTAATGAAAATTTTCATACCTTAAAAACACCTTCGGGATATAATATTTACGATGAATTGGTAAATGCATCTTCAAGAAAAGATAATGTTTATGCCTATAAATGGGATAAACCTGAAGATAAAAATCAATATATTTATGACAAAAAATCTTGGGTTGAATACATACCTGAACTGGATTGGTATATTGGCTCATCTGTATATATAGATGAATTTAAAGTTTCAGCAAATGAAGTTATTGAGTATATTCTAAAAATTGCATTTATAGTATTACTGCTTAGTTTAGCCTACAGTTTATTGTTTTTTAGGAATCTGTTACAACCTATTAGTGTTTTATCAAAATTAATACTAAACGTATCAAAAGGTGATTATTCAAAAAGAGCTCCAAATACAAACAGAAAAGATGAAATTGGAATTTTAAGCATAGAGTTTAATGAAATGCTTAATACTATTGAAAATAAAAACCTTCTGCTTGAAGACTCTAACAATGAATTGGAAGAAACAATAAATAATCTGAAAAAAACACAAGACAGATTAGTAGAAGCAGAAAAAATGGCAAGTTTAAAAGTATTGGTATCAGGTGTTGCACATGAAATCAATACTCCTGTAGGTGTTGGATTAACAGCAATTACACATTTACGTGATCTCTGTGATGGAATTTCAATATCTTATAACAATGATTTAATGTCTAAAGAAGACTTTGAAGAATATTTAAAAACATCTAAGGAGTTATCAACGTTAATTGAAGTAAACCTTAATAAAACAGCCAAACTTATTAGAAGTTTCAAACAAATTGAAGCCGATCAGAATGAAGATGAAAGAAAAGAATTTAATTTAAAAGAATACTGTGATGAAGTTCTTATTAGCATCAACAGTATTGTTGCACAAACTTCGATAACACTAAGTATTGATTGTCCCAATAATATTGTAATTAATTCTTATCCCGGAGCATTTTCTCATATTATGTCCAACCTTATAACCAACTCAATTAAACATGGTTTTAAAGAAGGGGAAAAAGGAAAGATTAATTTTACAATTACATTAAAAGAAACCTATGTCCAGATACTTTACCAAGATAATGGAAAAGGAATTCCTAAAGAAAACTTTCAAAAAGTTTTTGATCCTTTTTTTACTACCAATAGAAAAGAAGGAGGATCAGGCCTTGGATTAAATATTATTTACAATATTGTAAAAAAAGGTTTAAATGGTAATATTACTTGTGAGCCTTGTAAAAAAGGAGTTCTGTTTAAAATTATTCTACCTTTATAAAAATTTAAACTATTTTTTTGCTATAATAATATTAAAAGTTATTATATGAAACAATTACAAGAAGAAATAAATGAATTTACTGTTTTAAAAAACTATCCTTTTGTTATTAACTGTATTGGAAACACTAAACTGCTTAAAAACAGAAAAATATCTATTGTAGGCTCAAGAAGGCCCTCAGCTTATACTCAAGCTCTAACTTCTGAATTAAGCTCAAAACTATCACTTAGAGGTATTACTATTGTTTCAGGAGCTGCTATGGGCGTTGATAGCCTTGCTCACAATGCGACCTATGATTTTAATACCATTGCCGTTATGGCAAATGGTTTAAATATTAGATATCCAAGTGTAAATACATCTTTGATTAAAAATATAGAACAGAAAGGTTTGTGTTTATCTGCTTATGCTAAAGATGAAAAAGCAAGAGCCTATACATTTGTTCAAAGAAATGAATTGGTAGTTGCATTAGGAGAAGTATTAATTATTACACAAGCAGAATTAAACTCAGGCAGTTTACGCTCTTACGAGTTTGCACAAAAGCAAAATAAAAAAGTTTTTGTTTTAGCTCATCGTATTGGCGAAAGTTTAGGAACACAAAATCT